>JFJP01037059.1_pt1 | contig 52274 bp, 53 predicted proteins | sample 431651 | NCBI WGS metagenome assembly JFJP01 (sample SAMN02602958, study PRJNA72255) | Microbial mat metagenome, whole genome shotgun sequencing project. | biome: fresh water; feature: sink hole; material: water; isolation source: purple microbial (photo- and chemosynthetic) mats found in... | reverse complement strand
GACAGTTTCCTGATGGCTCTCCATTCTCGTCACAAATTTCTTGTAGTGTGCCCGATAGGGTTGTTGTAGGCCATGATTTGTTATCTATATAATATTGCTGAACTGCTGAATGGATGGCACGAAGGTCGCTTGATCTTTGAGCGTTTCTCGCTTGGGCTAATTGTCGGCCGGGGTTAATGGCGACAATCACAATTCCTGCAAGTATGGCAATGATGGCGATGACTAATAACATTTCTAGTAGTGTGAAGGCCTGGTTGCGGGTTTTAAATTTCATATATTTATTAATATTTTTTAATAAATATATTTTAACATTAAATGTAAAATATATAAAAGGAAGCTGAAGACTAGTAATGAGAAAGTTAGCGATTGTTTTTGATCTAATTATTATTTACATAAAACAAAAACCACCTGATAAGTGGTGGTTTTTGTTTTTTTTAAAATCTTTTAATTTTAAATTAGTCTTACCAAGCGAAGTGAGCGAAGGCTTTGTTAGCTTCGGCCATCTTGTGAACGTTTTCACGTTTTTTGACAGCTTCTCCTTCATTTTTACTTGCTAGGATGATTTCATCTGCTAGTCTTTCTGCCATTGGGTTTCCTTTTTTACTTCTAGCAGCGGCTTTGATCCAGTTCATTCCCAAATATAGTCTTCTTTCTGGTCGAACTTCTCGAGGAACTTGGTAGTTTGCTCCACCAACTCTTCTTGATCTAACTTCTACAGTCGGAGCTGCATTTTTGATAGCATTATCAAAAATTTCAATAGGATTTTCTACTTTTTCTTTATCCTTGATAATTTCAAGAGCGTCATAAAGTATTTTAGTAGCAACAGTTTTTTTACCTCTTTCCATTAAATGGTTGATGAATTTTGAAACCTTCAAAGAGTCGTACTTTGAATCTGGTTTAACTATATTTCTGTTTTTAACTGGTCTTCTCATTGTATATTATTAAAAATTGATTAATTTTCTTTCTTAGTCCTCTTTGAACCGTATCTAGAACGAGAAACTTGTCTCTTGTTCACTCCTTCTGCATCTAGCACACCTCTAACAATAGTATATCTAATGTTAACGTCCTTTACACGTCCACCTCTAATTAATACAACAGAGTGTTCCTGTAAATTGTGCCCTTCTCCTGGGATGTAGGCAGTGATTTCTTGACCGTTAGTCAATCTTACTCTGGCAATTTTACGAACAGCAGAGTTAGGCTTTCTAGGAGTTTTGGTTGTAACTTTTGTACAAACTCCTCTTTTGAATGGTGAGTTATAATAAGTTGGTTTATTCTTTTCTGAATTGAAACCACGAGTCAAAGCCACCGCCTTTGATTTGTAAGTGGTCTTTGTTCTACTTTTTTTCACCAATTGATTTATTGTTGGCATAAGTGAGCAATACTTTACTATAACCCTTTTAAAAATGCAAGTGTTTTTTGATATTTTCTTTAGAAAGTTAACATAGCCGACATGACATCTCGCAAATAAACCCAATTTGATATCTAAATTTGAAACCTAAAAAATGAGCCCGGGTTTAAAAAAGATTAACTCCAGTTAATAGTTCGGTTGCCCAAAAAATCGGATAGACTAAAAATTTTGACAGGAAAATCACGAACAAAACTATGATTATAAAGGAATATCTTTCGAAAATGGCCCTTATTTTTAAGGTTTTTAATGGAAACAGGTTAAATAAAATTTTTGATCCATCAAGCGGTGGAATCGGTATTAAATTAAACATCGCAAGAGCTAGATTAATAACAATCGCCATCACTATTATAGTTAGGAATGCTTCGGATAACTGCAAAATTGAATTCAGTCTAATCACTACTGAAAGTAGCGCCGCGATTAAAATATTGGAAATCGGACCAGCCGCAGCGACAATTAATTCACCCCATCTTTTGTTCCTCAAGTTATACGGATTATAAGGCACTGGCTTGGCCCAACCAATAATGAAACCAGTCCCGGACAACGCAAGCAATCCTGGCACAATCACAGAACCGATCGGGTCAAGGTGCTTCAATGGATTCAAATTCAACCGATCGGCATATTTTGCAGTCACATCCCCCATCCACAAAGCCGCATACCCATGGGAAACTTCATGGATTACAACTGAAAAAATTAAAATAACTATTTGAAAAAATACAAGGATGTCCATATGTTTTTATTATTTATAAAATAACACGAGGATTGTCGATAGGCAAACTTAATTAAATTAAGTAAGCCAACAATCTTTAAGAGAAAAACGTGAAAAAGTTAGCGGAAGCAACGGACATCTTCAACATCACTACTCTTGGTATAATCTTCTATAAGCACACCAAAACCATAAGCATAGCCAACGAGTAACCCATTGCTATTAGAATACTCAGCGCTTGACCAGTAGGCAGTGTTATCTTTAAAATCTCCCCAGACAGTATTACCATTTTCAAATTCAGTTTGATATTTATTTAATGCAGTTTGTAATTGGATCGGTGCCGGTAAATACCAATCGACATAACCATTCGATACTAAATCGAAGCAATATTGTGCAGCTGGGAAATTTTCTGATCTTGCAACTAGAGCATTAGTGTTTGCCTTCCCATCAGTATTACTATTTATATTTGTTAATAAAGGATTTGGTCCCCAAATTAAACCGTAAGGATTCTCATCTGACCAACAAGCAACATTAGTAGGATCCCCGCACGGTGTAATAATTTTAACTTCTTCTAAATCATATTCGGTGGAGTTAATGGCTACTACATCAGGTATTTTTGAATTAGGGTTAATACCTATTCTATATAGTGTACTCGTAGTACTTGCTTGCGGATCTTCCGGAATAGCAGATAAATATGTAGGGACAAGATCAGCTTCTAAATCTATACAACTAGGGTCAGATTGCCCCTCTCTACAAATATCTAGAATATTTCCATCAATTTCTGTTGATTGAAGGGCAAGTGGCCATTCCTTATTGTCTATGTAATATTGTTGGACCGCTGAATAGAGTGATCTAATATCATTCCATCTTTTAGTATTCCTTGATTGAGCTAATTGTCTACCTGGGTTGATGGCAACGATGACTATACCAGCCAAGATTGCGATAATAGCGATGACTAATAGCATTTCTAGTAATGTAAAGGCTTTTTGGTTTTTCATATTAATTCATTTTAATATGATATCAAGGAGATAGCAATGATACTCTTGCATAATCTTCATACTATGATAGCATATCTCGACATATGGCGAATAAATGTCAAATAACAGGTAAAAAATCAATAGTGGGTGGCGGATATTCAAACGCGACTCGTGCTACTCAATTCAACCCAACAGGAAAGAGAAGAAGAAGAGTAAATTTACAAACTAAAAAAGTTTATGTTCCTGAAATTGATAAGACTATTAAAATTACTCTTTCAACAACAGCTATCAAAACCATCAACAAAAATGGTGCTTACAAAACTTTAAAGAAAGCTGGTTTGATTAAATAATTTTAATTAATCAGGAGCCTGATTTTAAAAATCAGTCAACCCACAGAATTTGCCCGTCGGTTTTAAAAATCACGGGCTTTTTCTTTGTCTCAAGAATTGTGATTGGTTTAAATCTTTCACTGTAGGAATTTATTCTATCGATTACTTCCTGATGTGGGTGACCAAATTTATTATCCTCTCCTGCCGAAATTACCACAAAATTTGGGCTGACCCTTTCCAGGAATTCTGCCGACGTTGAGGTTTTTGAACCATGATGCCCTAATTTTAAAATTTCAGATTCTAAGTTCGCATCCTGATCACCAACGTTAGGCACATTTTTATAGAGCGCAGTGATTATTTTTTCTTCTATTAGAATTCCAGCATCGCCAGTCAACATAAAATCGATTTGATCATAGGAAATTTTCATTACAATCGATTGGTCATTTTTATCTTCTATTTCTGCATCTGGGTCTGGCCAAAAAACTTTCGCTTTGATTCCAAATTCTTGATCTAGAATAATTTCATCCCCTGCCTTTAGATTAGTCTTTTGAATTCTTTTCTTTTCAATCAGTTTATCAATCTGATCATTCAATGGCGACCCGGGCGAATCAAAAAAATATCCGTACTGTGCAAAAACATATTTCTTGAGCAAAGCCGGAACACCCCCAATATGATCGGCATCTGGATGAGTCGTTATAAGTAAATCAATTGTCTTATCGAAAAAATGAAGGTGTTTGGAAATTTTTCTAATTACTATTTCATTCTCGCTAGTGTCTACTAGCAGTTGGTTTCTGTTCGGAGTAATAATCAGAATAGAATCACCTTGACCAACATCCAAAAAAACGACCTGCATAATCCCCGAGTTCATTTGGTCGCGAGTTTGATTTAAAAAATTCGCTCCGTAAAGAATCGCAAATAATAAAATTGCGCAAACGATTAATAAAATTCTTTCTGATATTGATAAGTTATGCAGATAGTTTCTCACTTTATAAAGATATCCCGAACTAGTTTAAATTTATTTAAATAAAAGATGAAAAAATGCTAAAATCAGATGACTATGAATACAATCAACGAAAAGCAGTTCAATATTAGTGAATTAAAAGGGATTTCAGCCAAAAATATCGAGGAGCATTTGAAGCTTTATGCAGGATATGTAAAGCATGCAAATTTAATCCAAACAGAAATAAAAAAACTATCAACAAATATCGATGAAAATTCATTCCTGATCAACGAATTAAATAGAAGATTTAGTTTTGAATACAATGGGGTGTATAATCATGAAATATTTTTTGAGTCTTTATCAGGTGGGGCGGCACAAATCAACAGAGAAAGCTCACTTTATAAAAAGATTTCCGCTGAATGGGATGGGTTTGAAAATTGGTTAAAATTATTTAAAAACCACAGTAAAACTAGAGGTATCGGTTGGGCCGGCTTATTTTACGATCCTAAGACAGACAGTTTATCTAATGCGTGGGTGGACGAACAACATATTGGCCAGCTTAACGGGACTGTTCCAATTTTAATGATTGATATGTGGGAACATTCATTTGTGTCTGATTATTACACGAGTGGAAAGGGGCAGTATGTGGAAGATTTTTTTGAAAATCTGAATTGGTCTAAAATAGAGGATAATTACGAGCGTGCTATAAAATAAGAAAATCTGCCACGATTCAAGTTGCTTAACATTTACAACCGCAAACGGAAGATTAGCAAAAAAACTAACTACTTTTAATTGAAAGTTCAGAAGAATATTTGCAAAAAAACCAATTAATAAGGCGGCTGGTTTAAAAATTACTGATAATATTCCCACAATAAAACCAAGTAGCATTGTGACTGGGATCAAAGGTAGAACAATTAAATTGGCTGGTAATGAAACAACAGACAATTCGCCACTCATGTTTAAAATCATCGGGAGAACGGCAATTTGTGTCGAGACACTAGCTGAGACTATTTCTCTGGCTTCAAATTTTTCCGTCACAAACACTAGAAGCTTTTTTATATGAGGAGACAAATTTATCAATCCTAAACTGGCCACGAAAGATAATTGGAAAGATGGGTCAAAAAAAATAATGAGCGGATTTCTGATTATCATCACTAAACCTGCAAAAAATAGTGCCCGGTTAACATCATAATGTCGGTTTGAGACTTTACTAAAAATCATTAGAAACGCCATGAGACTCGCCCGTACAACCGTCGCCCCTGAACCAACCATAATCGCAAACATGGCGACAAAAATTAACCCTACCAAATATTTGTAGAGACTCGGCAAAAACGATAGAAATTTAAAAACTGCCACAATAATAATTGTGATATTGTAACCGGACAAAACAACTGCGTGGATTAGTCCTGCGATTCTAAATTCTTTTTCCAATTGATCACCAAGAGACTGTTTAACTCCTAACAACAGTCCGCCCATGTATTCCGCTTCTGGCGAGGTTAATATTTCCGAAATTTTCATTAAAAAGAAATATTTGATTTGAAAAAGAACATAGTCGATTTTAAATTCTTCTTCTAGAACTTCAATTTGGGTATAACCTAAAATCCCATGGATCCCATCCTTCCTAAGATAGTTAACATAATCAAACTCTACACCGTTATCGTTTTCAAAGTTTTTGGGTTTTGATAATTGGCCAGTAACCCTAACCACTTGCCCGCTATGATATTCAGGGTATTTGTAAGTACTAATTATCAAGTTTTCTGCTGGGTAAATAATTTTATTATCTTCAGTAATTTTAAATATTTTTATCTTATAACGATTAGCAGAAGCACCCAAAGAGACCTCGCCGTAAATTTCACCGATGACTGTTAACCTTTGATTATAGAATTGATCTAGTAATGTGGTCTTTGAAACCTGGCCGTAACGGTAAAATCCCAGAAAGAAAAACGCGACAACAACCAAAATTAAAATTGTATTTTCTAAATCTAGATAATTTCTAAGTGAATAATTATTAAAATTATTATTACTACCAAAATAAGCAAATAAAAACAGTGCGGTGGCAAATACCATGGTTACAGCCATCAGTAATATGACCAAGTCAAAATCAAATTTTAACTTTAAAAAGGCTCCGATAATAAAATTAATCACGGAAAGGTAGATAAAATTTGCCTTTATTTTTTTCTTCAAAATTTCCAATTTACATATTTACTCGCTTTAAGTATAAAATTTCAAACCACTCAAGGATAATTTAATTTTAGGCGGTATTTATGAAAATTTTATAAAAGATTCATATTATTAAGCATAAATCGTGGATATTTCCTTATCTAGACCTCAATATTGGTTTTAAATGAAAAATTGCTATAATAAAAAGTAATTTGATTTATCAGGAAAAAAATAGGACCAGCGGTTGTCTTGATAGTAATCAATATTAAAGCATTCTAATCTAGACGATAGTAATTACTAAATAAAATATAATATTATGAATAAAATTTTAAAAACCGTTTTTGTTGCATTATTATTTTCAATAAGTCTTCTAACAACATCTGCAGAGACCGAAATTTTTAATCCTCAGTCTACACCAGAAATTACCGAGGCTGAGAATTCAACAGGATTAGCTATAGAAGCACCTGAACAAAATTTATATATATTTCATAGCGATAGTTGCGGTTATTGTAAACAAGAACTTCAATTCCTTAAAAAAATTAAGTCGGAATACCCAAAAGCGAACTTTTATTTACTCGAAATTTCTCCTAGGGAAAACATAAAAGCCTTAACGAGTGTCCTAAGAAGATTAAATATAAGTTTTAGCGGGGTACCTTTTACAATCATAGGTGAGAAGTATGTAACTGGTTTTTCAGAAGCCAATGTTGGTCCAATAATTAGAAAGGAATTAGAAAATTGTTTAGAAAATACTTGTACAGATATTGTTCTAGATTCAACTGATTTATCTAAAGCCGAAATTGAAGAAATCATTTTTAACGAAACAACTGGCGAATCAGAAATTGTCGAAACCTCCTTAGAAAAAATATTAGCTGGCACGAACCAAGATCCGGTATCAGCAGATCTTGACCAAGAACAAGTAGACCAGGATTTCGATATTCCAATCCTTGGAAAAATCACAGCAAAAACTGTTTCGCTACCACTTCTAACAATTGTGATTGGATTTATTGATGGATTTAATCCTTGTGCCATGTGGGTTTTATTATTCCTAATCACCTTACTACTAGGAATGGAAAATAAGAGAAGGAGATGGTATTTAGGATGGCTATTTATTTTGACTTCTGGTCTAGTTTACGCAGGATTCATGACTATGTGGTTAGCCTTTACCCTATTCTTGGGAGCGATAGTTTTTGTCAGAATTGGAATTGGTCTAGTTTCAATTATAGGCGGTGGGTATAATTTGTACGAAGGATTAAATTATATGCCTGGTTGCAAAATCGGAAACGAAAAGCAAAAGATGAAAATTTTAGACCAAATGAAGAAAGCTGTCTCACAAAATAGCTTAGTTCTTGCATCTGTTGGAATTGTAACTTTAGCAATCTCAGTTAATCTAGTAGAGCTTTTGTGTTCTGCTGGCCTTCCATTGATGTACACACAGATTCTATCATTGAATAATCTAGGGATGTGGGAACATGCTGGCTATATTATTCTATACATTATAGTCTTTATGATCGACGATTTAATTATCTTCATTATCGCCATGAAAACATTAGAAATTACAGGGCTGACTACAAAATACAGCAAATTCACTAAAATTGCTGGCGGGGTCATCATGTTGATTATTGGAGTACTGTTAATTTTCAAACCTGAAATTATAACTTTGGCGGCTTTTAAATAAAGTCACCGAGAATTAAAGATGTAAAATAAAAAACCCACTTTCATCAAAGTGGTTTTTTGTTTTTTAAATTTTAAATTATATAGAAAATTATGATTGCCAACTTTTTATAATTTCCTCTTCGTGATCCTGACTAATGGATTTTCTAAAACGCGCCCCCTTTTGTCCATCAACCCGAGCCTTGCATTCTGGCCAAGTTGTATGTTTTTCAATTTTACCATCAACCATACTTAGATATGAATATGCTTTTTGATTTTTAGAACTTTTATTTTTAGCCCCTTCTGCTTTAGCACTCTCGATTTCACTCTCCTCCAATTCAATAACCTGAAACGGATAATCTGAGACAGCTCCATTGAACAAACTAATTTCTGGATTTTTCAAATTTTTTGAATAGCTGACTGCAACTTCATCTACTCGATTATTCAGAGCAAGGTTTGAGTGGCCCTTAACTGCTACCCATTTGATTTTCTTACCTTTTACCTGATCAACCAAATTTAACCACAGATCCTTATTCAAAACGTCTTTTTTCTCCTTTGTTTTCCAATCATTTTTTTGCCAACCAAAAACCCATTGAGTAATTCCATTTATTAAATATTGCGAATCAGTGTAAATAATGACCTCTTGATTATTTTTGACAGTTTTTAAAGCATTGATCGCAGCGGCCATTTCCATTCTATTATTCGTAGTTTCCTTTTCACCGCCTCCGATTTCGATTATTACATCGTCCTGCCTAATAACAGCTCCCCAACCGCCAGGACCAGGATTTCCGCTAGAGGCACCGTCCGTATAAATTATATTTTTGAAATTCATGGCAAAATTATAACATAGTTAGAAATGACTTAAAAAATTTCATTCAGATGAATTCTCAATTCAACATTACCACCAAAAGTTGATTTTTCAAGGTGCCCACAAAATGTAACCATGTCCCCTATTTTCAGTTTTGATACTTTTTTATCAGCGTCTGCGAAAAATTTAAGCAGATGCAACTTGGACCCTTCAAAATAAATTTTTACGTGGTTATTAGTTTTTCCAAATTTCACAACTTCTGTAATTTTCAAATTTCTGAACAAGAAAAGCGGCTTTGGGTTACCAACTCCAAACGGCGCTAGTTTTCTAATCTCATCATGAAGTTTCCAATTAATTTCTGATAATTTCAACTCATAATCTATGCTCTTTTGGGAACCACAATCAATTTGACTAGCAATTTTTTCATAAGATTTATTCAAAGCTTCTCCAAGAAAATCAACCTTTTCAAAATTCACCACGAAACCTCCGGCCATTTCATGTCCACCATAAGTATCTAATATCCCCTCCTCGATATTTTCCATAATAGAAACAACGCTCGCAAGACCGTCACCACGACACGAACCCTTTAATTCAGTTCCTTCACCCCGACCCCACAAAAAAACTGGGCAATTATAATTTTCAACAATAGAACTCGCAGCAAGACCAAGAAGCGATGGCGACCAATTTATGTTTCCTCTAACAATAATTTTATTTTTTAACTTTCCATCTTCTAGTAATTCTTCCTTGATATGTTTATTAATTTGCTTGACCATACCCGCAACAACTCCCTTTCTTTCCTGGTTAATTGTTTCTAAATATTTTACCGCCTCGATTGCCTCGGCTTCATTTTTAGTAGACAACATTTTAAAAGCCTCATCGGGATGCCCCATTCTGGACGCAGCATTAATTTTTGGAGTTAACCCAAATACAACATCTTCCTCTGTTAAACTTTTTGCTTGAATTCGATTTTTTTTGAATATTTCAAGTAACCCAGGTCGAGTAGTTTTTCTCAGAACTACCAATCCGTATTTTGCAAAAATTCTATTTTCATCTACCAAAGGCACCATATCAGAAAGCGTCGCGAGACCCACCATATCAAGAAGCCATTTTTCAAATCCAATCGGCAAATTATTTTTTTTATGAAAATCACCTTTTTTTATTAGACCTTGCACGACTTTAAAAATCACTCCAGACCCACACAATTCCTTAAACGGATATTCACAATCTGGTCTTTTAGGATCTACTACAGCAAAAGCCTCTGGCATTCCATGAGCTAATTCATGGTGATCCGTAATAATAACTTCCATACCAAGTTCATTAATTAAACCAACCTGACTAATGTCAGCAACCCCGCAATCTATGGTAATTATTAGATTTGCTCCCTTATTTTTAATTTCTTGAATCGCCTCATTATTTAAACCAAAACCTTCAAGATTTCGGTGTGGTATGTAGACGAAAAAATTCTCAAATCCAATTTTTTTAAAAAAGTCATTCAGAACCACTGCCCCAGGTACACCATCTGCATCGTAATCACTAAAAATACAAATTTTTTGATTTTTATTGAGCGCAACCAAAATCCGATCAACGGCTTTTTCCAAATCCTTCATCAAAAATGGATTATGAATTCCATTATCATAATCAGAATTTAAAAAAATCTCGGCATCCTGATTATTTTTAACACCACGATGAAACAGCAATTTAGCCAAAAAATCACTAATTTGATTCAAATCTAGTCTTTCAGCCTTTTCTAATTCTGGTAAAATTTTCATTTTGTCTAAGTCCATAAATGTATTCTGATTATACCACACTGCAAAAACTAGACTTTTCTTAAATTTTAGCAATAATTGAAGTAGCAATTTTATTATAATAACCCAACTACCATGAACAACGACCAAACTGAAAAAACTATTTTTGAAAAAATTATTGCCGGTGAAATTCCGTGCCACAAAGTTTATGAGAACGAATTTGTTTTCGCCTTTCTAGACGCGAGTCCTCATAATCCTGGCCACACATTGGTTGTCCCCAAAAAACCATTCAAGGATATTTTTGAAATTCCAAAATCAGAATTAAGCGAACTTATCCAAGCTGTTCAATTTCTAGGTTCTAAAATTAAAACCGCTGTTGGCGCAAATGGTATCAAAATTTCTATGAATAATGGCAAGGCTGCCGGTCAAATTGTTTTTCATGCCCACATCCACATCATTCCAAAATTTGAAAAAGATAATTGGCCTAAAAATTATCAATACAAGGATGGAGAGGCCGAAGAGATCAAGAATAAAATCATTGCGGAAATTGAAAGGATTAATTGATTTTACACATAAAAACAACTACGACTTTCGAGTTACTCCGCAGACTTTCGGAGTCAATGCCCGAGGCTGGCTTGATGCAGAAAGTTGAGGACCAGTAACGAGAAAGTTTGTAGTTGCTTTTACCTGCTGTAGAATTATTTAATCTTTTGGACAATTTCTTTTAAAGAAAAAGGATTTGTGCTGGCTCGTCCAACCAACAAACCTTGAACTTCTGATTCATTTAAAATTTCTTGGCTATTATCTTCGTCTACTGAACCACCATAGATAATTGGCACATCCATCGCTACTTTTTTATTAAACCTAGAAACTAAAATTTTCTTGATGAAAATCACCATCTGGTGAATTTCGTAAGTCGTTAAGGATTTATGACCTTTCCCAATTGCAAAAACTGGCTCGTAGGCAATCACAACCTTATTTAGATCTTTTTTACTTATTTTTGACAACCCTTCAATTAACTGTTTTTCGACTTCCTTTAAATATTCACCATTATGGTCTCTTTGCAGTTCGCCAACACATACAATTGGCGTAATCTTATTTCCAATCGCGAGTGCAATTTTCTGGGAAATTATTTCGTCGTTCTCGCCCAAAGACCTTCTTTCGCTGTGTCCAATAATGACATACTCTATCTTAAGATTCTTTAATTCGCTGATTGAAATTTCCCCAGTATACGGCTTTTGATCACTGATGCCCATATTTTGGGATCCAAAAATAATATTTTTTCCACGATAATTTCTCGCTAGATCAGATAAATAAATAACAGGTGGACAGATCACTAATTCTGTTTTTTTACTATTTAATTTAATTTTTTTAATTAAGTCAAAATCTTTTTTTGTTTCGGCAAATGTCCCTAGAGAATTTTTCCAGTTAGCTACTATTAAAGATTTGTTTTTGAAAGTTTTTGTCATTGCTCCAATTATATCATTTATTTGATTATAGGAATATTTATGAAATAAAAGTTTTAATTATTTTAAAATCCTCCTTTAGTTCAGGCAACCTTTTTCTGTTATAAATGGCAACAGCAGGGTGAAATAAGGGAATAATTATAATCTTTTTTGTGTTTTTATCCTTGGAGATGGCTAAATTTGCCTCAAACTGTTTTCCATGAATTTTACTGATTACTTCGAATTTACCATCGAGTCCAAATTTATTCATAATATATTCTGCAGAAAAGCGACCGAGTGTTGCAATAATTTTCGGCTCGATGATTTCGATTTGCCGATCAAGAAATTTAGAATACATTTTTATTTCCTCCGGTTTAGGATCACGATTTTTCGGAGGTCTATCATTTACAATATTAGTAATATAGACATTCTTTCGGCTCAGATTAACACTTTTTAAAAGCTCATCCAAAACTTTTCCGCTGGCTCCGCAAAAAGGTTTCCCTGATTTAGCTTCATTTTTCCCAGGGGCCTCGCCGATAAATAAAATTTTGGCGTTCAAGCTACCGTCGCCGATGACTGGTAGGTAATTATTCTCGACCCTATCTAAATAAAAAGGACTATTTTTCAAATTCAAAATAGCCTTTTTAACTTTTTCAATTTTTAATTGTTTTTCTTTTAGACTCAAAATTATTGAATTTCAGGTGGTAATTGTTGGAATCCAGACCGCATTGGAGGAGTTTCAGGAACTTCTGTATTATTATTAGTTGATGTACTAGCTGGTTTCATAAGCCAAATAGTAATGATAATACAAATTGCTGCTATGACTAATAAAATAATATTAGCAACTGTTTCTGTAGGAGCAATTTTCTTGTCCATAAGCCACTTAACCATAAATCCCTGGTTGTTAGCATTAAAATTTCTTGGTTTATAATTTTGTTCTTCTTCAAATGTTACTGGCATGTTTAAATTATATCAAATTAAATATTTTCTACCAAGGTGTACATCGGCGCGATCATTGAATAAGCAAAGAATCCAACCATTGTACCAACTATTAACATCAAAATTGGTTCTACTAATGTGGCAATATTCTTGGTCTTTTGCTCAATTTCTTTTTCATAAAAGACAGCAACTTCAAGCAGCATTCCTCCAAGCTCCCCAGTCTCTTCCCCAACAGCCATCATTTCCGAAATATATAGTGGGTATAATTTGTCATATTTACTAAAAACTCCCGAAATTGGCTTCCCCACTTCAACATTGACTCTGGCTTCTTCTAAAACTTTTTTATAATATGAATTTCCAATAACATCCTTGGTGATGTCGATCGCATGATTCATCGAAATTCCTGCGGAAATTAGAGACGACAATGTTCTTGCGGTTCTTGCTGAATAAATTTCTTTTACTAGGCTGGAAAAACCAGGAATCCTGATCAATACCCAATCTAAAATTTTTCGTCCACTTACACTTCTGAAGAAGAAATAAAATGAAAAGATAAATAAAATGAGACCGGTCAAAACCCAGACTAAATTCTGATTAATAAATTCAGACAAACCTATTACCATCATTGTGATACCAGGCAATTCAATTTTTAATTCCTGAAAAGAAAAGACCAAAACTGGAACAACGTAAACTAACATTAATATCCCAATGATAATCATAGCCAAAATAATGACAGCCGGATAAATCATTGCACCTTGGATTTTTTTTCTAAGAAGGTAGTTTTTTTCCATTTGATCCCCAACTGTCTCTAGGGCTTTCGAAAGATTTCCAATTTCCTCCCCGGAAGCAATCATTGATACAACAATTTTTGGGAAAATTTTTGGGAAAATCGCCAAAGTTTTTGAAAGAGCGCTACCCTTTTCCAGATTAGATTCAATAGTTTTTAGAATCTTTTTTAATTTAGTATTTTGGTTTTGTTTTTGTAAGACTTTAATTGCTCTAATTAATGACAATCCAGAACCAAGCATTGAACCTAAATTTTTTATGAAAATAATTTTTTCTTTTTCTGAAATAGTTCCAAAATTTGAAATTTTAAATATTAAATTTCTAAAAGAAAGTTTGAAAATTGGCCTCGCTGACAAAAGAACCAATTTTTCATTTTTTAATTTATGTTGCAAATCAAAATCATCTACAGCCAACTGGTAGCCGCTTACAACCAAGCCTTCTCCATTCAAGGCCTTATAATAAAATTGAATTTCTTGATTTTCCATTTAAATGGTTAAATTAAAACGCCTCTTAAGATTATTCGGAAACCACTCTGAAGACTTCTTCTATAGTAGTATCCCCACAAACTGCTTTATAAATTCCATCTTCAAGCATTGTCAACATCCCTTCCTTTCTGGCTTGTTGATGAATTTTTTCACTAGCAACACCTTCGGTAATCAGGTTTCTGATACTTTCAGTTACATTTAGAACTTCTTGGATTCCGATTCTACCAGAATAACCATTTCCCTTTTCATCACTAATTGCTCTATAAAATGGAATCTGATCCCAAGTTGTTCCTGCCTCTACAATATCTTCCTCTTTCAATATGCTCATGACTTTATCCAAATCAGCTTTTTTAGCCAATTCTTTTAGAGCTGTTTTTTTAAGAAAATATTTTTCTTTATTTTTTAATTTACGAACCAATCTTTGCCCGATAATAACCTTCAGAGTTGAAACTAGCAAAAATGATTGCGCACCCATATCCATTAATCTAGAAATTGTACCACTCGCAGAATTGGTGTGGAGTGTTGATAAAACCAAATGGCCAGTTAGCGCGGCATTAATAGCCAATGAGGTTGTTTCATTATCTCGAATTTCCCCAACCATAATAACATCCGGATCCTGCCTAACCAATGAACGCAAACCTCTTGAAAAAGTAAAACCGATTTCGTTATTAACTTGAGTTTGATTAACTCTTTTCATTTGATATTCGATTGGATCTTCGATAGTGGAAATATTAATTTCAGGTTCATTTAAAAGATCAATTAGAGTATACAAAGTGGTGGTTTTTCCAGAACCTGTTGGACCAGTCGTCAAAATTAATCCAGTTTTCTGCTTTAGAGCATTATGAACTTTTTCCATAGAATCTCCGTGGAAGCCAAGTGACTCCAAGGTGAAACCCCCTCCACCCTCAGGCAAAATTCTCATCACTACTTTTTCCCCAAAATAAACTGGCAAAATAGAAATTCTAAAAGAAATTTTTTCTCCGTCAAAATCCGCCTTGAATCGTCCGTCTTGTGGCAATCTTTTTTCATCAAGTCTTAAATTAGAAAGGATTTTTATCCTAGAAACTATTGCCGGTCCTGCGGTCTTTGGCAATTTCATAGCATCGTGCAAAATTCCATCTATTCGGTATCGAATAATTAATTCTTTATCGGCTGGTTCGATATGAATATCTGAAACTCTTTGAAAGACAGCGTGCCTTAGTAAAGTGTCGACAATTTTAATGACGGGCAAATCCTCTACAACGGATTCTGTGTTGCCGGATTCCTCTAATTTCTCTAGGTTTTTTCTAATATTGTCTGACTCTTTTTTGATTAGATCACCAAAATCTGCCTTGAGACTTTTTTGATATTGAATTAGCGCCTTCTTTAAGGAATGAGTTGATGTTAACCTAGGCAAAATTTTGTAGCCTGTTTTTTTGCGGATGAAATCAATAGATGACAGATCGTCGGTATCAAGCATCGCGACTTCTAGATTTTTTCCGTTCAAATCATACGAAATAATATTATGTTTTCTAGCAATCGGTTCCGGAATTAGTGAGAGAATATTTGAATCAATTTTTTGGTCTCCCGCATCAATGAATGGAATTCCCAAAATATAAGCTTGGACTCTTTTTAAATCGTCCTCTGATAATTTTCCTTCACTCACCAAGAAATCGCCAATCTTCTGATTGGTTTTTTCAGCCTGAATTAGTGCAGAGTCAAAATCAGTTCTGGAAACTAATCCGGAATCAATAATAAATTCCTTTAACTTTGACTCTTCAATGTGCATTATTAAATATATTATACCAGATTTTTTATTAAAGAGGCAAAGTTTTAATCACATATCTATAAAATAAAATTTTTGTAAGCAAAATAAAAACAACTACAACTTTCGAGTTGCCCCGCAGACTTTCGAAGTCAATGCCACTGTTGGCCTGACGGAGAAGGTTGAGGACCGGTAGTGAGAAAGTTTGTAATTGTTTTTATTTTTTAGAATAATTTTAATTATTATTTTTTATTCATCCCTTCAAAAGCTCTCAAAATTTCTAACGGCAAGGCAAATATAATTGTATTTGATTGATCTGAGGAAACATCATTTATAGATTGCAGCGTTCTTAAATGAAGTGCCCCTGTTGTTCCAGAAAGTATTTGTGCGGCTTTGGCCATATTTTCTGCAGATGCAACTTCTCCTTCAGCTTTAATAATAACCGCTCTTTTCTCTCTTTCAGCTTCGGCCTGTTTAGCGATGGTTCTTTCCATATCCATTGGCAGAGCAACATCCTTCAAGGCAACGTTATCAACCGCGATTCCCCAAGGATCAGAAATCTTATCAACTATTTCTCTGATTCTTTCTGACACTTTGTCTCTTTGTGCCAATAATTCGTCTAATTCAACTTCTCCAACCACATCTCTCATTGTAGTCTGGGCTAATTGTGAAACTGCATGGAAAAAATCTTCCACTTCTAAAACTGCTCTATCAGCATTCTTTATTTTATAATAAATAACCGCATTCACATTAACTGAAATGTTATCTTTAGTGATGGCCTTTTGATCTGGCACATCAACCGCTTTAACACGCAAGTCAACTTTTATAATTCTTTGGATCCCAAATGGCCAAAAAATGAAATTTAACCCCGGGTTTCTGGTTCCTGTATATTTTCCAAGAGTCAAAATTACTCCCCTTTCATATTGGTTTACCACCCTCAAACCGCCAACAATAAGGGTAAACAACACAGCCGCAATGATGAAAATTATGTTCATACTTAATATATTAAAATTAATAAAACTTTTTATATAAAAACTAATTTAAATAATATCATATTGTAATTAATAAAACATTGCCAAAATATGAAAAGTTGATATAATAGTAAATACGAAAGATAAGTTCGCCGACACCCGGCGGACTCGTTTTTTTAGAAAGTTTAGAAAAATAATACAATTTAATATGTTCGATTTAAAAATCATAAATTCCGTTCTTGGACAGCTCGAAGAAGAACGTGGAATTCCAAAGGAGAAAATTATAGAAGCAATAGAATTGGCTCTTGGTACCGCCTATAAAAAGGAATACGGTAAAAAAGGCCAAATTATAAAGGCTAAATTCAATATTGAAGCCGGAGACGTCGAGTTTTGGCAATCAAAAATAGTGGTCGACAGAGACTCTGTTTTAATGGAGGAACCAGAAGCTGACGAAAAACCAGCTGATTTTGTTAATGAGGATTATCGAATCAGATTTAATCCAGAACATCATATTCTATTAGAAGATGCTCAATTAATCAAAAAAGACGCTAAATTAGACGACGAGGTTACTTTCCCATTGGAAAGAAAGGATGATTTTGGCCGAATTGCAGCGCAAACTGCTAAACAAGTTATCACTCAGAAAATTCGAGAAGCTGAAAAAGTCAGCGTTATGTCAGAATATGGTGAAAAAGAAGGCGAAATCGTATCAGGAACAGTAGAAAGAACAGAAGGCGGAACAATCTATTTAGATATGGGCCGAGCGATCGGAATGCTTGCTTATAATGAACAAATTCCTGGCGAAAGATTTAAACAAGGAGAAAGAGTTCGAGCATACTTATTTAAAGTTGAAGACTCATCAAGAGGTGTTTTTCTAAAACTATCTAGATCTCATCCAAAATTTCTAGTTGAATTATTCAGAGCTGAAGTGCCAGAAATTGCTACAGGTATAGTAGAAATCAAATCTGTTGCTAGAGAAGCCGGATCAAGATCAAAAGTAGCAGTTATTACACACGACGAACATATTGACCCAGTTGGATCATTAGTTGGACAAAGAGGTGTTAGAGTTAGCACTATTACTTCTGAATTAGGGGGAGAAAAGATTGATATTATAGAATGGTCTCCTGAACCAGAAGAATTTATCGAAGAGGCGCTATCACCTGCTAAAGTTATTGATATAGAAACAAGTTCTGAAGGTGAAAATGAAAAATTAGCCAAAGTTAAAGTCGAAGCGGATCAATTATCACTTGCAATCGGAAAAGGTGGCCAGAATGTCAGATTGGCAGCTAAATTAACTGGCTGGAAAATTGATATTGTGACAGTCGATGCTAATCCAAAAGCCGATAATGAGGACGAAGTTCAAGATGATGCTTCTAAAGCAGAAGAAATAGTCGATAATGAAGACGAATCAGTTTCTGAAGAAGAATAAATTATTAATTTTAACCAAATAAAAACATGAATCTATGGCACGAAATTTCTAGAGGAGAAAAGATACCTGAAAAATTTAACACTATTATCGAAATTCCAAAAGGATCCGAAAATAAATACGAAATAGATAAAGAAACAGGTTTGATTTCTTTAGATAGAGCAAACTATACAGCAGCATCTTATCCATTTGATTACGGATTCGTCCCACAAACATTATGGGAGGACAATGACCCTCTTGATGTAGTTGTTTTAACAACTTTTCCATTACACCCTGGTATTTTGGTAGAAGTTAGACCAGTAGCTGTTATGGAAATGATAGACAATGGAGAAAGTGATTACAAAATAATTGCCGTTCCAGCCGAAGATCAAAGATGGGATGATGTTAATGATATTGGGGACTTAAACAAGCACAAACTAAGAGAAATTCAGCATTTCTTTGAAACCTATAAGGCTCTAAAAGGAGACGGCGTGATTGTCACCATTAATGGAGTAAAGGGTAAAAGTGAAGCTATCAAAGCCATCAACAAATCGATTGAATTATACGAAGCTAAATACGGTAAAAAATAATTCAGTTTTGTAAATTAAACAAATAACCTAAAAGATTAAAATTAGAGCACTTACCAAATCGGTAAGTGCTTTAATTTTGAGTTTTGTTATAATTGTCATATTAACAACATAAGGATTATCAATATGAAAAAATATATTTTTGTCTCACTTTTACTATCATTTACATTTAATACGGCAAGCGCCGAGATTACTCAATTCGGAAATCAGGATGGGCAAGTCTTTGCCTCAAGTACTCCAGAAATGAGACAGGAAAGAATTATGTCCCAACAACAAAATTTGGAACAAAGGAGGGAGAGAATCAGAATTATGGTCGAGGGCAGAAGAAACCAAATTACAGAAAGAAGAGAGAAGATGATGGAACTCAATGGATCAGTCAAAATTAAACTTGAAGCTGAAAGTAAGGAAAGAGTTAGAAATCTAACTAATAACATATTTAATAGTTTCACTAATTTTACAGATAAATTAGGAGAATTGGAAAATAGACTTTTTAATTTAATAGCGAACAAGGAGAGTGACGCCGATATGACTGCGGCTAAAACAAAATTAGACGAATCATCTGTAATGCTCGAAGAAGTTACGATAAAAATTGAATCATTCAAAGCAGATTTTGACGCAGCACTTGAAGATGAAATCACTAAAGAATATTTTATAGACCTATCAAAGGAAATTAAGAACGATATTATTGAAACCCACAAAAGTTACCAAGAAGTAATAAGGTTAATAAATCAAAACTAAAAATATGGAAGAATTAAACCAAATTAATAAAAGTGAGATGGAAAGACTAAAATCAGAAATGAATAATTTAGATAATCCTAATATTGAAACACCTAAGAAAGACGGTAAAGTTGGGCCGATAATAGGGTCAATGATAATTATTGCAGTAATAGTAATAGGTGGTATTTACTACTTCAACCAATCAATAAATAAAGTGGCCAAAACCCCAGTTGAAGAAGAAATTATTTCTGATGTCGAACTCGGAGAAATCGATACTGCACTTCAAGAAATTGAAAATGAAATCGACAACGCAGTAAATCAATAACGCAGAATCTATTTAAAAAATCACCTTATATTACGGGTGATTTTTTATTACCATAATAATTTTTGCCTTTTAGAGTTTTTTTGCTAAACTCAAAAGTATGCCAAAAGAAAAAAATACAACAGAAAAAAATTACAAACTGATTTCCAAAAGTGAAGCTAATAAAAAATTAGGATTGGAAATTGAATTGGATTTTCAAAAGCTTGAATCTAAAAAAACTAAAGCTGTAAAAAAACTAGGTTCCGAAATTGAAATAAAAGGATTCCGAAAAGGAAACGCTCCGGAACATGTTTTAATGGAACATTTAGATCAATCCAGAATTCTTGAAGAAATGGCCTACCAAGCAATAGTCGAAGTTTTACCAGAAATAATTGAGGGCGAAAAAATTAATGCCCTAACTCAGCCAAATATTTCGATCACAAAAATGGCAACTGGAAATCCACTAATTTTTAAGGCAGATTTTATATTAATGCCAGAAATAGAATTAGCTGATTACAGAAAAATTGTTTCGAGTATCAAACCTGTATCTACAAAAGAATCAGAAGTAACAGAAGATGAGGTCAAAGAATATATTGATTACATTCTCAATAGTAAAGCTGAAGCAGATGCACTAAAAAGAAAAACTTCAGCCATTAAAGAAGTGAGAGAAGAAGCAATCAAAAATAAAAATGAAAAAATTGTTCTCCCAGAATTTAATGATGAATTTGTAAAACAGTTGGGTAATTTTGAAAATGTTGAAGATTTCAAAAAACAACTAAAGGAAAATATGAGCAGGGATAAAGATGTTAAAATGAAGCAAAAAAGAAGACTCGAAATTATCGAAAAAATTATTGCTGAATCCAAGATCGAAATTCCAGATATTATGATTGAGGAGGAATTAAGCAGAATGATGGAACAATTTAAAGCTGACCTTCAACAAGCAAAAATTGAAGTCGATGAATATTTGAAACAAATTAAAAAATCTCAAGATGATTTAATGAAAGAATGGCGACCTGATGCAGTTAAAAGAACAAAGATGAATTTAATTCTACCTAAAATCGCCTTCGAAGAAAAAATTGAACCGGACGAAAAACTAGTCGCATCAGAAGTGGAGCACCTAAGAAAACACTACCCTGAAATGACAAGCGAGCATGCAAAAAATTATGTCTCATACATGTTAAGGAATGACGAAGTTTTTAAATTTTTAGAAAATCTTTAAAAGACATCTGGGTTAAATCTTTTAAAAAAAATTACCGCACAAACGTGCGGTAATTTTTTTTGATAAAGCAAATTTATTCCAATGCTATGTTTATCGTAATTGTGTAAATCAATTTTGGTTTTTAATGTGAAACTAGTTCGAAACTAATTTTGGCCCAATAAAATTAGTGAGGCAACAGCAATCGAAGCTGTCTCGGCTCGCAAAACAGTATCCCCTAGCGAAATAGGTTTCACATTATTGTCATGAAATATTTTTCTGTCCAAATCAGACCACCCGCCTTCAGGCCCAACAAAAAAACTAATTTTATTTTTATTATTCTCTTCATTTTTAATTTGAGAAACTAACTGATTGACGTTAATAATAGGAGCTTCAATATCTAAATAAAATAAATTTTTTTTGTTTTGACCTAGGGTTTCATATTGAGCCATGTACTCTTCGAGCATCAGAGGGACACTGACCTGGGGCAGGTAATTTTTTTCACTTTGTTCGAATGCTTCCTTGATAATTTTTTCTGCCCTATCCATTTTGAAACTTAATTTTTCTGATCTATCAGAAATTATTGGCTGAAAATTGACCACCCCGATTTCTGTACATTTCTGTAGCACATATTCAATTTTATCTTTCTTTATTAGTGCAGGAAGAAGATTCAATTCAATTTTATTTTTTGGAAGATTAGTTAGAGTTTTGTCTATATTAAATTTTAAGCCACTTTTATTACCTTCTAAAAAAATAGCCTGTGTTGCCATTCCTTGCCCATCTAAAAAAACAACTTTCTGGCCATTTTTAATCTTTAGAACGTGGGTCAGTTGGTGAATAACCTCTTGATTAACAATTTCTAAAAGACAATCAGAAATCTTGTCCTTTATCATATCTTTTTGTCCTATTAAAAACCTGTGTATTTTCATATAAATATAGTCTACATAAAATATCCAAAATATAAAGTCCTTTACCAATTTTTGTCTTTGATATTTAAGCGATGCCCATTTTTGCACTACAACCTTGCCAAATTTATTTTCATTTGATTTTACGGTACTTTTTTTGTATTGTTAAAAATGGTCAACAAATTAAAAAATAAAAAAACCATTATTAGCTAAATTAAATAAAAATATGATTATTCCAACAGTTATAGACAAATCACAATTTGGAGAAAGAGCATATGATATTTATTCAAGACTTCTAAAAGAAAACATAATTTTTCTTGGAGGAGAAATTGATGATGACGTTGCAAATTTAGTAATAGCTCAGCTATTATTTTTGCAATCTCAGGATCCAAAAAAAGATATCTCATTGTACGTTAATTCACCAGGTGGTTCAGTCACCGCAGGTCTTGCAATTATAGACGCTATGAATCATGTCAAAAATAATGTTTCGACTGTATGTGTCGGGATGGCAGCATCTATGGGAGCCATGATTTTATCTTCAGGCGCCAAGGGGAAAAGATACGCTTTAACAAATTCTGAAATTATGATCCACCAACCAATGGGAGGAACACGAGGTCAGGCTTCTGATATAGAAATTAGTGCAAGACATATTCTAAAAATGAAAGACAGACTTTACAAAATGCTAGCAGAAAATACTGGCCAGAAATTATCTCAAATTGAAAAAGATGCGGACAGAGATTATTTCATGGAAGCTGAAGAAGCAAAAAAATACGGATTAATAGACAAGGTTTTAAAATAAAAACATGCAAATAATAATCGTACTCGCAATAGCGACTTCTTCAGGTTTGCTTGGTATTGCCTTGGGGTGGTTTCTAAGATTTATAATTTCACTTGGAAAAAGAGGTTCAATGGAATTAGAGATAAAAGAAATGCTTTTATCTGCTAGAGAAGAGTCAGAGAAAATTACTTCTGGTGCAGAAAAAAAGGCACAGCAAATGCTTGAGGAAAGTAAGCAGGAAATCAAAAAAGAAAACGAGGAGTTACAAAAAACAAAAGATAGACTGGTTAATAAAGAAGATTTATTAGACAGAAGACAAATTGATTTAGATTCAGAAGAAGAGGATCTAAAAAACAAAAATCTGGAAATCGAGAATCTGGAACAAACATTAAGCGAAGAAATTGAAAAAAAATCTATCGCGCTTGAAGGTGTTTCCAGATTAACAAAGGAGGAGGCCAAAGAAATTCTAATCAAGGAAATTGAAAAAAAATATGAAGAGGATTTAATGGTTCGGCTGCAAAAATTAGAAAATCAAAATCAAGAAAAATTAAGCAATAAGGCCAAGGAAATTATTGCAACATGTATCCAAAGGTTTTCTATTTCCGTGCCAACCGAATTATTCTCTTCTGTTGTAGACTTACCAAATGATGAAGTTAAAGGAAAAATTATTGGTAAGGAAGGAAGAAACATAAAAGCTTTCGAAAGAGAGACTGGCGTCGACTTGATAATTGATGACACACCTTCTGTGATCACAATTTCATCTTACGATCCAATTAGACGAGAGATCGCAAAAAAAGCGCTTGAGGAACTGATTAAGGACGGCAGAATCCAGCCAGCAAAAATTGAGCAGGTTGTTGAAAAGACTAAAAAAGAGTTGCAGAAAAACATAAAAGATCACGGTGAAAAAGCCGCCTACGAATGCGGTATTTTTGACCTTGATCCAAAAATACTTGGTATCCTAGGAAGATTGCATTACAGAACTAGTTACGGTCAAAACGTTTTACAGCACTCTATAGAAATGGCTCATATATCAGCAATGATTGCAGAGGAACTAGGAGCTAATGTTAAAACAGCCAAAGCTGGTGCACTGTTACATGATATTGGAAAAGCAGTTGATCATGAAATTCCTGGATCTCACACAGAAATCGGAAAAAGAATTTTGCAAAAATTTAATGTCGACCCTGAGATAATAAAGGCTATGCAATCTCACCACGAGGAGCACGAATTCATGAATCTAGAATCAATCATTGTTTATGTGGCTGATTCAATTTCAGGAGGCCGACCAGGGGCAAGAAGCGACAATGCAGAAAACTATTTAAAGAGATTGGCAGATCTTGAAGCTATTGCTAACGAATTTGAGCATATAGATAAGTCATATGCCCTACAAGCCGGCAGAGAAATCAGAATCTTTGTCAAACCTGACGAAATTTCTGATTATGAATCTCATAAATTAGCTGCGGACGTTGCCCAGAAAATTGAAAACGAATTAAAATACCCAGGAGAGATAAAAGTAACAGTAATTAGAGAGAATCGAATAATCGAGTATGCAAGATAATTGCCTATTGCAAAATAAGCCTTATTTTATATAATGAAATAGTGCTATAAAATCGTTTCAAAGCACTATTTATAAATTAACAAACTTACTCATATGAATAAAGCAAGTCTTGTAGAAAAAATTCACGAAATCCTAGGCGGAACTAAAGTTCAAGCTGAAGAAGTAGTGAACACAATTTTTGATTCTATTGCAGGATCACTAAAGAAAGGAGATGATGTTTCTATCGCAGGTTTTGGAATTTTCTCTGCTAAAGAGAGAGCTGCTAGAACTGCTAGAAACCCAAGAACTGGTGAAGCTGTTAACGTTCCAGCTATGAGAGTACCAAAATTCAAAGCTTCAAAAACTTTGAAGGACATGGTTAAATAATTTATTTAATAGCTAAATAAATAGGAAAAGCCGAAGCGCGCGTTGCGCTTCGGCTTTTTCGTGAAAGAACTGTCCCCCGTTATGCGAATGCTATGTAGAAGCATTTGTCACAGAAGAAGTCGAACAACGACTTCGTGACGCCTTCGACACAGGCTCGATCTTTATTCCAGCGGATCGCTTTCAAGCAATCTCGCCCAGAAATCAGATCGTGATAAACCGTCCCCCATGATACCAGGCAATGCCCGTCAGCTTTGTGGTTGTTCGGGAAGAGCTCTGGATGAAATTTCAAGAAATCAACGAAGTTCGCGTTGGCTAGGCAGTGCCCGTCTCTGCGAATCAAACTATTGATCCTGAAACCTTCAACATTCAGTTGCCTCTGGACATTAATAATGCCGGAGACAACCTGCAGTTCATCCACGTAAAGCTTCCCATCGAGAAACCTTACAACCTTCTTCCCCCCAAATCTATCGTGCTTCAACACACGAAAAGATTTATGGTCTTGCGGAATGCTCGGCGTGATGCCAAAATCACAGACTGATTCTGCTCGAACTGGCGTGTGACTATTGGGGCCTTCCCCAAATACCCACGGTTCGACCGAAACAACTCTCTGATCATCGGTCATCATCATCGGCTCCTTCTTCCTCATGTCTTCCCCCATTCGTTAACACTACCGCGTCAAACCTTTTGATACGGTGTTGCAACATAGTTACAACTGTAAATTAACTATTTTCGAACATAACAAACTTACAGTTGTAACCAAATTAAAAAAACAACTATACAACTTTCAAACAACTAAATCAAGTGCTACGAAACAATTGATTGCTGTGCGGGTAGGGAGAATCGAACTCCCGTCTTCTGCTTGGAAGGCAGACATTCTACCACTAAACCATACCCGCATTTTTATTTGAATAACCTAATCAAAATCCAATATACCAAACTTTATTGATTTTATCAAATTTTTTCTGTTATAATTATAGATATAAAATTAAATAAAAACTAATGCCATTTTTAATTAGAATTATTATCCAAAGAATTTTTGTAGCCTTTATTAGTCTTTTGGTTTTTCTTGGTTTAGCCCCAGAAAGCAGTATATCTGGTTCAAATACCACAGTCGACAATAACACACAAATTATTGAAGAATTTATAAAAGAACAGAAAGAATCTATAGATCCTAATAAACTTATAGATATAATAAATGACGCTGCCAAGGATATCGAAGAAAAAAGATCTTTAATAGTAAAGGGGCCTTCAGAAAATGAGGATTTTGATAGAATCACAATCAAGAAAGCAGAAGACCCTAAACCCCCAGTAGTACCGAGAGACGAAACTACCAACGAAGAGCCGCCAACTCGCCAAGATGACACGGATTCAATTTATAATTTAGATGTTGACTTATCTGAGAGCAAATTCAATACACTTGAGGATGTTGTTGTTAATATCATTTGTACAGAAAAACAAGTCGGTTTTACCACTGCAACAGCTGGTAGTGGGGTGATTGTATCTCCACAAGGAGTTATTATGACAAATGCCCACGTTGCACAGTTTTTCTTACTAGAAGACTCAGGAAAAACCAATATTGAATGTGGCATCTACAGAGAAAATATCCCAACATTTGGCTACAGAGCTGATATTTTATACTTACCACCAGATTGGATTATCAAAAACTACCGAGAAATTAACAACCCTGCCCCAAAAGGTACAGGTGAAGAGGATTATGCTTTTCTATTAATAACAGAAAATACCAACCCGGTCTTGTCTCTGCCGAATAAATTTTCTTTTGCAAAAATCAATTTGGATGAAAAAGTTTACAAAATTCACAACCCTATTTCTATTGCAGGTTTCCCAGGAGCACCAAAAAACTTATTGGATCTAGCTCAATCTGGCAACTTTATTAAAGACAATAGCACTATTACCGAGATCTACACCATCAAAGATAACAATATCGACATCTTTTCAACAGGAATTTCGAAGGTTGCAGCCAGAGGCGCAAGCGGTGGTGGTGTTTTTTATGGAAAAGATTTTATAGGAATGACAGTCACAACCTCACAAAAAGATGGCGGTTCTATCATCAATGCTTTAACAACTACCTATATAAACAGTGACGTGAAAGTAAAAATGAGAAAAAATATCCTCGATTTAATTTCAGATAATCCTTATCAACAGGTTGAGGACTACAAAAACACAGAACTTACTAGACTTGCAGACCTGCTCAAAAAGGAAATGAATTAACTTAATATAAGTAAAAGAAACACTCTAGCTAGTCACCCTTTTTAGTTAAATCTATTAGTTTAGCAAAATTATCACCTGGCACCGCCTTGTTATTTTTCTGATGCTTACACTTTACGCACTGATGGACTATATAAAAATTATTATTTTTATATATAAGATCTATAGGTTTCATCAGCCCTAGGCAGTTCGATCCCCTATCCCCAGGATTTACGTCTACATGCTTCGAATAAAGGCAATTTGGGCAGTGGTTAGTATATCCGTTACCTATTACTTTCAAGCCACAATTTTCGCAAATAAAATTCTCGACTTTCTTTTGAAATTTTTTTGTGTCTAACATTTTTAAAGTTAAAAATTATATTAGTAGAGAAAATTAAAATATTTTAGGGAAAATAAGACCGGTTTTTTTCTTGTATTCTATAAAGTCAGGATTTTCACCAAAATATTTTTGTGAATTCTCGGTTAACTGAGGAACACCTGTAAAAAATCTAATTAAAGTATAAATAAAAATGGGGCTTACCAAACCAATAATTGAAAATAGGATATTAAATTTAGATAATGTAAAAATAAAAATACCAATCCAAATCAAAACCTCTCCTAAATAGTTTGGGTGTCTAACATATTTCCATAGCCCTATGTCAACCCAATGTCTTGGTAAATTGTCTTTCTTGCGATTATTAATATATGTTTGCTTCTGGTAATCAGACAATGATTCAATAATAAGACCAGCGAGCCAAATAACGAATCCTGAGATCATCAAGAAAATAGTTTTGTATTCGATGCCTTCTAGTAGAATAGACAAGTTCCCTCCTTCCCTACCAATATTAAAAAAAACAAAAGTAGGTATTAATAAAACCCAAGCAGTAAAAGCCTGTATTAACCAAAAATATCCAAACCTAAAAAAATTATCCCGAACATCATCAAATCTTTTGTCTGTCTTCATTTTTAGAATCCTAACAAACAAGAATAATCCAAGTCTAAATGCCCACACAAAAATCATTACCGCTAAAATAATATTTTCAATAGAAAAATTTTGACTCAACAAGATCGCTACAGAAGTCAGAAATATGAATGTTAGTGAATAAGTTATATCAGTAAATTTGTCACTTTTCAAAGAAAATGCCGGGATATAAAAAATTAAATTAACCAATAATGCTAAGAATAGAAAGTTAAGAATTAAAATATACATAATGTCGGAGCACTGGGATTCGAACCCAGAGTCACTCGCTCCCAAAGCGAGCATGTTAGCCGTTACACTATGCTCCGAAAAAATACGACTAGGTAAATAGTAACAGAAATTAATAAAGGAGCAAGTTGAAAAGTTTTTCTACGACAACTGAATGTTACCTATAAAATTAATTGTCGGTTGACTACGATTTAAATAAAAAGTCACAGTGACAATATCTACCTGAATAAGATGATCGAATAATTCATATTCAGCAACAAACAAATTTATTGCCTGTTTCATATGGAACATCTTATCTAGACTAACTCTCACCTCCGGCCTAAATATTAGGCTAGTTTCATAATGAGGATCAAAATAAGTTTCACGTGAAACTGATTTGACCTCAACAAAGTGGATGATGTTGTCCTTTAAGGCAATAATGTCAATTTCGCCAACTCTTTTATAATAATTTGAAGTAACTATGTTAAACCCCTTATTTTTAAGGTATTTGCAAGCCAACCTTTCGCCAATTCTGCCCAGATCTACATTACTAATATCACTATTCCTATGTAATTTCTTTTTACTATTGATTTTTTTCACCTTACTTTTACTTATTTGTTTCATATGTAACATACATTATAAGAAAACAAGGTGAAATATATTTAAAAAAAAATTAAAATTATGATAGACGAGGATAATATATATAATATAAACAACAAACAGAATGTTTCATAAGTAACAATATTTAATGTTTCACGTGAAACATTAGTAATTATTTCAAATTTTAAGGACATGATACTGTCCTTTATGCACATATCCACAGGTTTATCCCCCTTTTTAAATAAAAAGTCTTTTAAGAAGATATATTTTAAGCCTAAAAAGTTAAATAAAGGTCAATCCTATCCAGTTTGAATGTCTTTTGTGTATATAAAATAGAATTATTGTTTCATATTATATTGAAAACAATTTACGTACAACAGGTTTTTTATCAATTATTTAGAAGTATAGACTATTTTAGTGCGGGTAGGGAGAATCGAACTCCCGTCTTATCCATGGCAAGGACATATTCTACCACTAAACCATACCCGCAGACCCTAACTTTATTTAATACAAATTAAGTAGGTGAAAGTAATTATATTATTATTTAAGAAATAATCAAGTTATAAATATTAATTTTGCTATTATCTAATTTCTCTAAACAGTAGTAAGTAAATTTGTGCACCTGGCAGGACTCGAACCTACAATAACGGTTCCGAAGACCGTTGTGATATCCATTTCACCACAGGTGCGTAACACAAATCATATATCATTTATCAAATAAATCAAACTGATGCTTCTTTTATTAGCTATTTTTAATAAAATATACTATTATGTTCAGCAAGAGGGGCAATATTCTAATTAAAAATGTTTCATGAATAACGTAAAATCTAATCAAATAGTAGGGAAGATACCAGCTGAAGTGTTGGAAATTATAGCTATTTTAGAAAAATCAAATTTTGAAGCTTATATAGTTGGCGGTTGTGTCAGAGACTTAATACTTGGGAGAGAACCGAAGGATTGGGATTTGACTACTAATGCTAGACCTGAACAAATTCAGGAATTATTTACAGATCATGTGTATGAAAACAACTTTGGTACTGTAGGTATAAAAACAAGATCAGAAAATCCGAATTTAAAAATAGTGGAAATAACTCCATACAGATTAGAGAGTGACTATCGAGACAACAGGCATCCAGAAAAAATAAATTTCAGTGACAAAATAGAAGACGATTTGCAGAGAAGGGATTTCACAATTAACGCAATGTCTTTTAACCCAAATAAAGGACAATTAATTGATCTATATAAAGGACAAGATGATTTAGAGAGGGGAATAATCCGAACAGTTGGCAATGCAGAGGAAAGATTCGGCGAAGATGCTCTGAGAATGTTTAGGGCTATCAGATTTGCAGCAGAATTAGGTTTCACGATTAACTCTGAAACATTTACAGCAATCACAACAAAGAAAGAATTACTAAAGAATGTTTCACGTGAAAGGATCCGTGATGAGTTTAACAAGATTATTATGTCAGATAATCCAATGATAGGTTTAGCAATGGTTGAAAAACTAGATATTATAGACTATATTTCTCCTGTTTTTAAAACAATGGTAAATGTTCAACAAAACAAGAAAGCCCATAAATATGATGTATGGGAACACTCATTAAGGGCAATGCAGCACGCAGCAGACAATAAATACGGCTTGGAAATAAGGTTAGCGGCATTGTTTCATGATATTGGGAAACCACCATCAAAAAGAGAAGCGGAAGGTAAAACAACATTTTTTGGTCATGAGGTTGTAAGTAGTAGGGTTACACATGAAACATTGAGAAGTTTAAACTACTCGAAGGAAATTATCGATAAAACTACTAAATTAGTCCGCTGGCACATGTTTTTTTCTGACACTAACGAAATTAGTCTATCAGCAGTTAGACGATTAATTACAAAAGTGGGGAAGGAAAATATATGGGATCTAATTAACCTAAGGAAATGTGACAGAATAGGCACTGGAAGACCAAAGGAAGAGCCTTACAGATTCAGAAAATATCAATCTATGATAGACGAAGTTATGAGAGATCCTATTTCGGTTGATATGTTGAAAATAGATGGTAACGATCTAATTAATAAGATCGGTATTAACCCTGGACCAAAAATTGGCCAGATACTCGTTCTCTTATTAGAAGACGTTCTTGATAATCCAGAACTAAATGATTTAGACCTGTTGTTAAATAAGGCTTCTGATCTTAATAAGCTAGATGATTCGACTTTAAAGAACATGTCACTCAAGGCTAGAGATATAAAGGACATTTCTGAACAGAAAGAACTAACCGAACTGAGAAATAAAAGACATGTTAAATAAAAGACAAGCAGGAATAGTTATCCACAACTATGTCCTTTACAAATGTCCTTTATCGAATATAATAGTTTGTAGGTTAGCACATTTCAGTCCTTTCAAATAATCTGCCAAGCGCGCATATTAGTCACTTTGTACTTTAATTTAAAGCGGTGCTTTAACGGCAGACAATTCAAAAAACATCCAAAAGTTTTAAAATTAGGAATAAAATAAAAACGATTTTGTAATAAACAAAATCTATACAATTAAATATTGATCCCAACCCATTTAACTCTCACTTATAATTTTATTCCAACGCTTTTTTCAGAAAACTTTCGGGTGTTTTTTTATTTTCATACAAAATTTTACTTTGGGCCGATAGATTTTATTTAAATAATTTACTTAAATAAAATAGTTAGCGATCTATTTAAGTTTTTACTAAAGGTCCAAATCTAAAGCAACAGGGCAGTGATCAGACCCTTCAACATGATCTAATATTTCACTTTTCATTACTTTTTTAAATAGCTTCTGGCTAGTAAAAATATAGTCGATTCTCCAACCTATATTTCTGTCTCTGGCCCTTGTCTTCATATCCCACCATGAATATTGGACCTTTGCTGGATGCATTTTTCTAAAGCAATCAATAAAATTATTTTCCTCTAGCGAATCAACCCACTTTCTTTCAATAGGTAAAAACCCGATGCTATTTTCATTTTCTTTTGGCCTAGCAATATCAATTTCATTATGCGCCACATTAAAATCACCGGTAGCAATCACTTCATACCCATCATTTTCCAATTTTTTAATAAATGATAAAAATTTTTGATAATACTTTAACTTAAATTCAAAATGATCGGCAGACTTTCCTCCGTTAGGAAAATAACAATTGATCAAAACTAATTTTTCGAAAAATAAATTAACCTGACGTCCTTCTTGATCAAATTCATTATCTCCAAGACCAATAGTAACCTTTACTGGCTTTGTTTTTGAATATGTAACAACTCCACTATATCCTTTACGAACCTTGGACCAGTCAAAAAAAGCCTCGTAACCATCTGGTCTAAACAATTCTGGAAAATCCTTCTCTAGTTGATCTGGATGAGCCTTGGTTTCCTGTAAGCAAATAAAATCTGGCGAATATCGTTTAATTGATTCAAAAGATCCTTTTTTATACCAAGCCCTAATCCCATTAACATTCCAAGATATTATTTTCATGAAAAAATTATAGCAATACTTAGTTAAAAACCAAAATTCATCTTGTACATCATATATAAAAATCCAAATTTTTGGTTGCTGAGTTATATGACCGCAAAATTAGTCGTTCTTTTTGGAGTGAAATTTTTTGTGAATTTCCTTGAGATGTTTATCAGTTACGTGGGTATAGACCTGGGTGGTAGTGATATTAGCGTGACCTAACAGGGCCTGAACAGACCTCAGATCGGCACCATTGGCCAATAAATCAGTAGCGAAACTGTGTCTAATAACGTGAGGACTGACTTTTTTAGAGATTCCGGCTTTTATTGCGTAATATTTAACAATTCTTTCTATTGATCTTGGGGTTAATCTAATTGTATTTAACCTACCAAGATTTTTATCTCCGCCTTTTCCGGCAATTCTTGCAAACATGGCTTCATCCATATCATCTCTTTTCTTCAAATACTGTTTCAAAATATCTTTCGCATATTCAGATAAGAAAACAACCCTTATTTTATCTCCTTTTCCACGAATGGGGAATTCATCTCTGCTTAAATCAAGGTCTCGATCTAATGAACAAAGCTCAGAAACACGTAAACCAGTGGAAAAAAGCATTTCCATCAAAGCTCTATCCCTTAAACCCTTTAAAGTGGCCGTATCTGGCCCGGAAAGGATTTTATCCAATTCTTCGATTGTTATTAGGTCAATTGACCTTTCTTCGACTTTGGCCAACTCAATTTTCTCTGGAGCCAATGATTTATAGCCTCTTTTTGCTAAAAACTTCAAAAATGACCGAATGGCAATCAAATAGTAATTTTGGGTTCTTTTTTTGATAGTGCCGCTTTGGTTTTTAAAAGGATTAGCAATTTGCCTATTAAGCCACAACCTGAAATCCCTGATGGCTCTTTCTGTTATGTCAGATTCCGTTGAAATTCCTTGCTGTTTAAAGAAACGTTGCAAATACCTGTCATAGTTTTCAACAGTTTTTACACTTCTACCTCTTTCGATTTCTACATATTCCAAAAACTCTTGTTTTAGATCTATAATATTTGACATTGATTGAATTATAGCAAATTTATTGCGATTTTAATTAAAATAATCTCCAAATGGAAAGCAACCGAGCCTTATTTATAAGCTTGCATTTTTTGATAACTATGTTATTATCTTTGACAATGCTAACAAAAAGACAAAAACAAGCGGCTATAAAACCTGTACAGGATCACGACAAAGATACTGGTTCTGCAGGTGTACAAGCTGCAATTTTAAATAAAAAAATTGATGAATTAGCAAAACATCTAAAGAAAAATCCTAAAGATATTCACTCAAGAAAAGGATTACTGAAGATGGTTTCAGACAGGGTTTCAAATTTAAAATATTTAAAGAAAAGTAACCCAAAGAAACACAGCAAAGTTATCAAGGAATTAGGTTTAAAGAAATAAAAAATCGGACCTCGGTCCGTTTTTTTATTTTAATTATTTTATATAAATCGGTATAATTGTCACTAGCAGATTTTTTAAATAAATAATATAATAAATATATGTCAGTTATTAAACATCCAGAACAAAGAGTGGCGGTTTTAATCGATGCCCAAAATCTTTATCACAGTGCAAAAAATTTATACGGTAAAAAAGTAAGATTCGAATCTGTTTTACAATCAGCTGTCGCAGGAAGAAAACTTGTCCGAGCGATTGCCTATGTAATTACATCCGAAGCTGGAGATGAAAAAAACTTTTTCGAAGCCTTGGGAAAAGTTGGTATTGAAATTAGAACAAAGGATTTACAAGTATTTGCAGGTGGTGCAAAAAAAGGGGATTGGGACGTTGGCTTATCTATTGATGCAATTAAATTATCTAAAAACGTAGACGCGATTGTGTTTGCATCTGGTGACGGCGATTTCGTTCCGGCTGTTGAATATATTAAATCTACTAGCGGTTGCCAAGTTGAAGCAATCAGTTTCGGCAGATCTACTTCAGGTAAACTTATTGAAGCCGTTGATGATTTTATCGATATGGATCAAGATGATAAGACTTATTTAATTGGAAAAAGAATTAAAAAGAGAAGGGTTTTTATCAAAAAAGAATTAAAATAGAACAAGTAATTTGGTTATTTCCTAATACTGAATTAAAATAGTACCCATGGAAGAACAGAACCAAGGAGGACAAAATAATACGCTAGGAAATTCAACAAATCAAAACGTTGAACCATCTCGAGACCTGCAAGAAAATAAAATTGATATTAATAATTTTCAAGATCCTGAATTAAACCCGCTACGAACATACCAATACGACGTTAAGGAAGCTATCGAAGGGAAAAATATTACTCTTTCCCAAATGATGATGTCAGAAAAACAAAAGCAGCGAGACAACTTTCAAGAGAAGGAGGAAATATTTAAAAAACAAAAACCCCAAATAAGTTTTGAAAGAATTTTTATTTATTTCATTTCTATTATTCTATTTGTAATATCGGGATTGATAATCTATATTACACAAGATTATGTCAGGTCTAATATAATCGCTAGTCCTGATGATCCTAATTCATGGGCTTATTCTAATATTATTGATTCAGATAAAAATTTAAAAATAGATACTGCTGGAGAATCTGCTAATTCTATTAGCCAAAAAATTCAGAATGTTATATCAAGTATTGAAATGCAAAAAGGCGAGATCGTAGAAATAATACTAAGTAAAAATACCATAGTCGAAGACAACGAAGTGAAGTCTAGATTGTCAGGAAGTGATTTCTTTACAATTCTTGGAAAGGACAAAGACCACCCACTAGTCAGATCTCTTGAGGATGATTTTGTGATTGGTGTTCATAAAAATCAATTTTCTAGTCCTTTTCTAATTTTTCAATCAAACGATATTAATCAAACATATTCTGAATTAATTCGTTGGGAAGGTTCGATGTTGAATGATTTAAATAAAATCTTTTACAGAACTATTGGAAATCCACTAGAATACAGTAGCACCAGTTTTGTTGATATTATTATAAGCAACAAGGATGTCCGCGTTTTAAGAAATGATCAGAATCAGGTTGTACTATTTTACAGCATAATTGATAATGAAAACATCATTATCACAGACAACGAAGAGACTTTTGACTTATTATTAAGCAAAATTAATTTAACTAAATTAATTCAGTAAATTGTGATAAAATATAAGATATGAAACAAGAAGATTTAAAATATTTTGAAGAAAAATTATTAGCAGAAAAAGAAAGACTTGAGATCAATTTATCAAAAATTGGGAGAGTTAATCCGGATAATCCGAACGACTGGGAAGCTACTCCGGGAGATACAAATGAGCCAACTGCAGATATGAACGACATGGCTGATCAAGTGGAAGAATATGAATCAAGAACTAGTATATTGAGAGAATTGGAAGACGAACTAATCGAAGTAAAACTATCATTAGAAAAAATTGCTGATGGCAGCTATGGAATTTGCGAAATAAGTGGTGAAGAAATAGAAAGAGCAAGATTGGAAGCCTACCCGGCAGCCAAAACATGTCTAAAGCATAAGGAATAAATTTTAGATTTATTTTAACTTTTTTTTAAATGAAATTAATTCACAACCTGCTAGACTGGGTTGTGAATTTTTCAATAGTCTATACTGCCCAAAGTAAAATATTAAACTCCGAATTAATTACGGTTGAAACGGATATATCAAATGGATTGTACAGCTTTAACATTGTTGGCTTGGCAAATAAAACGGTTTCAGAATCCAAAGATAGAATTTCATCTGCCTTAAAAAATTCTGGTTTCAAGGAGCCAAAGAATCAAAATAAAAAAATCATAGTTTCTTTGGCTCCTGCCAATATTCCAAAACATAGTTCAAATTTTGATCTAGCCATTACTCTTGGATATTTAAAGTCCAAAAAGGAAATCGATTTTGATTCCGAAAACAAAATTTTTGTTGGAGAGTTATCGCTAGATGGAAAAATAAAGAAAATAAAAAATATAATCCCGATAATAATTTTTGCGAAGAAAAATAATTATACTGAAATATTTATTCCATCAGAAAATTACAACGAGGCCATGTTGATAGATGGTATCAAAATATTTCATTTTAAAAATTTAGCAGAACTTGTCCAATTTCTAAAAAATCAGGCAGGCAGGCAAGGGATTAAAAATAATATTACAAACCATAATTATTCAAAATATTTAGTAAAAACAATAAATACTGACAAGATAATTGACCAAATAAACTATGGTGGGTCAGACTATATTAATATTATAGGTCAAAATAATGCAAAGCGGGCTTTAGAGATATCCGCCGCTGGCGGGCACAACCTTGGCCTTTGGGGACCACCGGGTACAGGAAAAACAATTCTTGCAAAATCAATTATTGATTTGATGCCAAATTTAAATCAAGAGCAAATTATTGAAACCACTGCTATTTATTCTTCTATCCAGGATATTAAAGCACCAATAACCAGACCGCCATTTAGGCACCCTCACCACAGTTCTTCTTTATCGGCCATTATTGGCGGTGGTGCATTATTGAAACCTGGTGAAATAACACTAAGCCACAATGGTGTTTTATTTTTAGATGAATTTCCAGAATTCAATCAAAAAGTTATTAATTCATTAAGAGAACCTTTAGAAGAAAAGGAAATAACCCTATCACGGATAAACAGTAAGGAAACCTTGCCAGCCAATTTCATATTACTTGCAGCCCTTAACCCATGCGCGTGTGGTTACTACAAAACTGGCATCAAAAAATGTTCGTGTACAATGAACCAAATAAACAAATATCATAAAAAAATTTCTGGGCCAATATTAGACAGGGTAGATTTGTGGGTAGAAATGAATAATGTTAAGTATGATATCTTAAAAATAAACCAACCAGGGACTAGCAAACAATTTTTAAAAAAACTAGAAATTACGAAAAATAAAATTTTGTCTGCGCGGAAAGTTCAAGAGGAAAGGTTGGGGCTGAATAAACTTAATTCTCAAATGAGCAACGCCGAAATTAAAAAACATTGTGCGATTTCAGAAAAAGCTGCAAATATTTTAAATAGGTCATCTGAAAAACTTTGTTTGAGCCCTAGAAGTTACTACAAAATAATTAAAATATCTAGGACGATAGCAGATCTTGAAAATTCAAACAAAATTTTAATGAAACACGTTTTGGAGGCTCTACAGTATAGACCTAAATTTTAATTATAAAAAATGCGCACTAAATTATTTGTGCGCGAGTAATTACTTACAGACAGATTTGTAAGCACAGGCCGTCAAAGGATTTGTCGCCCCTCTAACTTCGAAATGAAGGTGGTTTCCAGTTGATCTACCAGTTGATCCCACTTTTGCAATCAAGTCTCCTTTATTTACATTTTGCCCGACATAAACCAAGTTTTCACTACTATGAGAGTACAAAGTCTGTGTACCATTTGCGTGTGAAATAACCACATAACTACCATAACCACCATTCCAGCCTCCTTGTTTACTTGTAATAACCTTTCCTGAAGCAGACGCGTAAATAGGTGTTCCATAACTAGCTGCGATATCAACACCATTATATCCGTGTAGGTCTTGTGTAATAGTTCCACCAGGGACTGGATTAATAAAATAACCATTTGCGTTAATTAGTGAATCTTTACTAGAACCAGATGCCGATTTCTGAGCCAAAACATTTTTAGATGAATCATTTTGATGAGATAAATCAACAGAGGCATCAATACCATTAAATAGCGCTATTTCCTGGATATCTGCATGGTAAATATTTGCAATATCCTCAATGTTTCCACCACTTTTTACAATATGAGTAATACCTGTAACTGGTAGAATCACCAAAGACTGTCCTGGAGTGATTGATCCTTTCAAGTCATTAGCCCATCTAATGGTATTAATTGAAACATTAAACATAGTCGCGATTTCTGACAAAGTGTCTCCTTCTCGGACTTCATAAGTACTAATATTACCTGCCACAGAAGCTTTTTCTATGTCAAAGTTAGTCCCCAAGACACCGGATTCAGCCGCCAAGACTGATTCATCAATAATATTGATATCTCCACCACCTTTTGAAGGATTAGGGTCAGTATGATTAGCTGCCTGCAATAAAATCATACTCTGAGAATTAACATTTTCTGTATATTCTGAGGCTTGAATAGAAAAATGAGAGTTATTCTCGAAATTTAGGTTTGAAAAGGAAAAAATACCTAGATTAAATATAGGCAGTATGGATAAAAAGACCGGGAGTTGTTTTTTGAAAAACTTCTGAAAAGTCTTTTCCTGTATGTTCATTTGACCGTTTTCGATGTTCGAAAGTGGGTCAAAATCTTGTATGTTGAGTAAAATAAGCTTATTTTTAATTGAAATACTGATTTCTGAATTTGGTCGCGGACCTCTCTCTGTCTGAAATGCAACAATGGATAAATTCTATCCGAACCGTACCTAAAGTCAATAACTTATTAATTAGCCAATTTTTATTTGGAAAGTCAAATATGTTACAATAAGCCCTCATGAAATATTTAGAAAATTTAAATCAATATCAGAAAGAGGCTGTTTTGTGTACTGAAGGCCCGGTTTTAATCTTGGCTGGTGCAGGAGCAGGTAAAACAAAGGTTATTACAAATAGGATAGCGCATTTAATAAAACAAGGAACAGAACCACAAAGGATCCTGGCGGTTACTTTTACCAATAAAGCAGCCAAGGAAATGCAGGAAAGGGTTAACAAGATACTATCCGAGGACTCCGATTTCAAAACCCCGGTCAGTTTTGAAACTCGCCCTATCATTAAAACTTTCCATTCACTGGGTGTCTACATTATAAAACAGAATCATCAAATTTTAGGCTTAGGCAAGAATTTCACCATTCTAGACAGTAGTGATTCAAAAAAGATCATTACCGAAGCGCTAAAAAATGCCGGTTACGACAAAAACCAATATGAACCTAGAAAAATCCAATCTATAATATCAAAGCAAAAATCAAACTTAGTAACTATTGATGAATACGAACAATCGGCTCATCGGAAAAGTTATATAGGTGACGTAGTTGTTAGAGTCTGGAAAGAATACGAGTCTAAATTAAAATCGGAAAGTGCTTTGGATTTCGATGATTTGCTTTTAAAAAGTTTTCTAATTTTAAAAAAGAATCCAGAGATTTTAAAATTTTACCAAAATGCCTGGGATTTCATCCATGTTGATGAATATCAGGATACAAACCAAATCCAGTACCAACTAATTAAATTAATTGCAGGAGACAAAAAAAATGTTTGCGTAGTGGGGGATATAGATCAAAATATTTATTCTTGGCGTGGCGCAGACATTCAAAATATTATTAATTTTGAAAAAGATTACCCGAATACCAAAGAAATAGTCCTGGAACAAAATTATCGTTCAACTCAAAATATCCTACAGATTGCTAACGAAATTATCGTCAAAAACAAAAATCGAAAAGAAAAAAATCTTTTCACAAAAAATAACGATGGCGAAAAAGCTGTTTTGTATCAAGCTATAGACGAATATGACGAAGCAAGATTTCTAGCCAGAGAAGCCAGAAAAATTATTGATGCTGGGACCGACCCAGAACAAATCGCCTTTTTGTACCGAGCAAATTTTCAATCTCGAGTTTTAGAAGAAGTCTGCCTAGAGCAAAATTTGCCTCACCAGGTGATCGGCACAAAATTTTTTGATCGAAAAGAAATTAAAGATATTTTTGCTTATATAAAATCCGCCATCAATGAAAAAGATTTTACGAGCATGACGAGAATTATCAACACTCCAAAACGGGGAATAGGGAAAGTTACAATTTTGAAAATAGCCGAAGGGAAAATTAACGAAATTAATAAAGGCACTGAACTAAAATTAGCCAGCTTTAAAAAAGTCTTGGAGGAAATTAGAAATCAAATTGGCACCAGAAAGCCTGCCGAGATTATAGAATATATTTTCAAAAAAACCGGGCTAGAGGATTCATTCAAAGAACAAGGGGAGGAAGGACTAGAAAGGATAGAGAACGTCAAAGAATTAATCGCTTTATCAAAAAAGTACGATCATTACGATCCAAAAGAAGGAATGGACAAAATGCTTGAAGATACTTCTTTATTAAGCGACCAGGACGAAATGTCTGACGAACAAAAAGGGGTCAAACTAATGACCATCCACGCAGCTAAAGGATTGGAGTTCGATTATGTTTTTATCACAGGACTCGAATCGGGACTTTTCCCACACCAAGGTTTTGATTCTTCAGAAAAAAGAGACGATGAAGAAGAGAGGCGCTTGTTTTACGTTGCTATAACAAGAGCTAAAATTAAACTGTATCTAAGCCATGCTAGTTTTAGAACTATTTACGGATCAAAAGAAGTAAATGCCCCATCAGAATTTATCGATGATTTGAACCCTGAGTTGATAGAAAACCAATGCGGTTTCTACAACAACGATAACAGCGATGACGATAACACTGGCGGCGCAAGGCCATCAAAAGAATATTTGATTGACTTTTAACAGATTTAATCTAGAAAGAGAATATCGATACGAACTAAGTATACAAAATAAATAGATAATCTAAAAATTAATCAAACAAAATGTACAGAAAAAAATTCCAAAAAAATAACGAGCATCCAGAGAGCGACGAATCTTCTAAAAAAGTTGTCGCAAAAAAAAGTTTCGGTCAAAATTTTCTCAAATCAGAAAAGGCTCTGGACTCGATCATTGAAGCTGGGGATATTAGGGAAGGGGATTTGGTTTTAGAAATTGGTCCTGGACAAGGCGCACTAACTGACAAATTACTTTCAAAAAAAGCCACAATTTTAGCTATCGAAAAAGATAACGATTTGTGTATCTTACTAAATGAAAAATATCAAAAGGAAATTTTAGAAAAACAAATCTTGATCCTGAATGCAGATATTTTGAATATAGATTATGAAACTATTATTGCGAGTTTCAAAAAAATAGCTCGCGCCGAACAATCGTTAGAATATAAACTAATAGCAAATATTCCTTATTATATAACTGGTCAAATTATTCGAAACTTTTTGAGTCTTGATTACCAACCAATTTTGGCAGTTCTATTAGTTCAAAAAGAAGTGGCAGAGAGAATTATCAGTAACCCTGGAAAAATAGGGAGCGACAAAAATCCAAAATACAAAGAAAACCTATTATCTATTTCTGTTAAAGCCTATTCTGAACCTGTCTATATTCAAACAGTTAAAGCTGGTTCGTTCGACCCCTCACCAAAAGTCGACTCTGCAATTATTCTTTTAAAACGAATCAACAGGGACAGTTTTGAAAATATAAACGAACAGTTTTTCTTCCAGATAGTAAAAGCAGGTTTTAGACATAAAAGAAAAAACCTAATTAAAAATTTAAAATCAATACAAGAAAACAGTCCTGAAATAAATTCAGCCATCGAAAAAATTAGCAGTAACCCAAAATATTTGGAGAACCCAAAAATTCGCGCCGAGGATTTATCTCTAGAAGACTGGTTGAGTATCTTAAAAAGATAATTACTAAAAACTTATTCTCATAAATAATTACAACTTATGAGTTGCCCCGCAGACTTTCGGAGTCAATGCCCGAAGTTGGCTTGACGGAGAAGGTCGAGGACCGGTAACGAGAAAGTTTGTAATTGTTTTTTTGCAAATAAGTTGATTAGTTTTTATTTTTTTTAAAAAAGTTTGGTATAATATTCTTATGAAATTTAAATTACAGAAACCTAACCAGGGGGTTTTCTATTTTGCTATTACAATTGTTGTGACTGTTTTACTAATTATTTATTTACACGAAAATCCACAACTGTTCCAAAAAAAAGAAGTACTGGAAAAATCTTTTGTTTCTCTGGACATAGAAAGTAAGAGTATCACCAACGTAGACGCTGACGGTGATGGTCTTTATGACTGGGAAGAAGTTCTTAGAAAAACCGACCCGAGAGACCAGGACACTGACTCAGATGGCACATCTGACGGAGATGAAATTGCCTTAAGTAGAGACCCTTTGGTTACAGGCCCTAATGATAAAGTCTCCAACAAAATCAATCTGGATTCATTTAGTTTAGACATAGAAACTGATCCAAATTCATTCAGTAGTCAGGTCGGTAAAAATATTTTAACCTCAATATTAGAAAGTAACAGAAACCCTGGTGCAGAACTGGATCCAGAATCTTTGATTACTGAATTGGAAAAGGAGGCTAATATGCTTGTGAAATATGAAAATAAATACAAGATAGAAAACCTAATAATTTTAGACAACGAAAAAGAAAATATCAAAAAGTATTACAATGAATTTATTCCTGTATTAATTGCCGGTTTTACAGAATTATTATTGCTAGATATTAAAACTCCTGCAGATATGCAAGAAAAAGTTCCTCCAGTATACGACAAATTGTCTGCTAAACTATTTTTAATATCCGTTCCGAAAGAACTTAGCAACCTTCACATTCAATTAATCAATACTCTGGATTCTATCAGTTTTTATTCAAAGATTATCCTAAACGAAAATAACGATCCAATCCTTGCGTATTATGCATTTCCAAAATTTAATGCCGCAACGGAAAATCTAGAGCAGTTATACACACAACTAGTTAGTTATCCTGAAAAAAATGGTATAATTTTCCAAGAAGGGGAACCTGCATATGCTTTTTTCAATAAAACAGAACCAGAATTATAAAATGAAAAATATCATCCAGAGGATTTTTTTAATATCACTAATATTTATTCAGGTTTTTGCTATGCCTTTGTATGTTTTTGGACAGTACGATTATTATAATGATCCTAACCTAAATATCTCACTTGACGATGATGATGTGCTAGATTACAGAAATCCTTCATATGACGGTTTTGACACAGGTGGTAGCACCAACCCTTATGATCAATACAGAGGAGATTTAGAAAGTTATATATCTAGGAGAAATGTGGTTCGAACATTAACAGGTGAAGGACCGACCGAAGCAGACTTACAGGCTCAAAACATGTTGAGTAGGATAGATATGTATGATATTGATCCAGACTTAGCAAATGACCCAAGCCTTTGGGGCGGTACAACAATGGAGGATAATCTTACAACTTTTAGCCCTACAGCTTCTAATCCATTCGACTCAACTCCTGTTCAGCAACAAGGCTTTACTACCGGACAATATGAAAATGGGCTGAGCGGTCTATATCCTACAAAATTGCCAGACACCAGCAACGGCATTGAGGATATTGCTATAGATTTTACAAGTTGTATTGCATCTATTTATGCAGTTAACCTAATCAAAATACCAATCAGGGCCGTTCAAAAGATTCTTTCCAGTATAGGTCAAGGTGTTGGCGATATGGCAGTTGGTTCTGGTTTCTGGACATTGGGTACAGGATCTCTTGCTGCTGCACCTATAGCAGAAAAGAGGACTGTAGAGGACGAGAAAAAAGTAGAGGAAACTGGTGTGACTTTGATGGGGGTCCAGATATTCCCAGCGATGCAATCTGTTGCTTTTTGTGCAAAAAATATGTTGATAGCATATATTACAGCTACAGTTGAAAAATGGGTTGCCGAAGCATTCGCGGGTGCAGCTACCTTCGTCGAAGATTTGCAGGCTGATTTTAACGACATTATGAATATCGCTTTTGAAGAGGCGATTGGTGAAATTAATGTTTGTGTTCACCTTCGTGCTACAGTTGACCTATCTGCACTTGCAAATGCTCTGAGATTAAAACCAGCTGCCCCACCAAATAGATGTACCTTTGTTTTTGATCAACACGCTAAATTTATGCTAGAAGGAAAGGTCTTTGATTTTGATAATTTCGAATCCATGTATTTAAACCCAAACAACAATGTTATGGGCGCATTTCTTGCTGTCGATTCTGTTTACAATACTAAGTATAATAATTACAAGGAAAAACATATTATAGAGCTAAATTGGGGTAACGGTGTTTTACCTTGGAAGGACGATAAGGGTCGAACTGTCACTCCGGGTCAATTTGTGATGTCTAAAATTCAAAAGATTTTAAACAAAAACCTAGACACATTAAGTTTCGCCAACGAATGGGACGAAGTTATGTTCATAATAACTAACCAAATAATCAAAACCAACCTTCAGGATGCTTTTAATTAAACACTAAGATGATATTTTCAAATCAAAAAAGAAATAGCTACCTATACTCCATTTTTTTAGTGTTATTTATATTAATTAACGTTTTTGGTTTTTCCAATAATTCATTAGCCCAACAACGTGGCCCTACAGCCGAATTTCGAGACAGCCAAAGTCCGACTAGTGGTAACCCACCAGCTCAAACTAATACACCACAGCGTGGCCCTACAGCCGAATTTCGAGACAGCCAAAGCCCAACTAGTGGTAACCCACCAGCTCAAACTACAGTAGGGACTCGTGGTGCTAATTCAGCAACTTATTATACAGATGCGCGATATCAAAGTAACCTGACTGATATTAACAGACTTGAAAGTGAAATATCTACACTAAGAACACAGTTGGACACAGCAACTCCTGCCGAGGCTGAAAGGATTAATAATAGTATAGAACAAAAGCAAAATGAAATTTCAAAGTTAAATGTTAGCAACGCTTCGATCATTAGGAATAACCAGGCCGTTGCTAATGTGGCAGAAATAACAAGAGGTAATTCCAATCTAGATTGTGGTTGGGATTTTGCATGTCATGCTGCAAATATTACTTACCACGTTGTCTTTGTTCCTTCTGCGGCGCTAATGACAGCATCTGGTAGATTGTTTGATTACGTAATGATAAAAACTGTTGTTGAAATGAAGGAAACGCTTTTCCAGGGTGATCCTAACAGTAGTTCAATCCAAATAGCTTGGGAGACGATCAGAGATTATGTGAATATAATGTTTATCTTTATTCTTTTATGGATTGCTATAAAAACCATCATTAATGGTACCAGCGGTGCTGGTAGAGATATAGTTAAGGTTATAGTCGTAGCTCTACTGATAAATTTCAGCCTCCTATTTACCAAAGCCTTTATCGACATTGGTAATGTGTTATCTATTTCCATGTATAATAAAGTTTCTGGGAATACAGATGTCTTTGTAGATGGTACACCTTATAAATGTCCAGTTAGTAAATATGTCGTTGGCTTATTAGGTGGTGATACTTCACAAAAATCTAACTCGATATCCTGTGCTATTATTTCTAATACTGGGGTAGCCTCATCATTCTCAAATATTACCGGCAGCAAGGTAGATTATATGGGTATTATAATAAAATCGATTGGTGGTGCTTTCTTGATGGTTATTATAGCAATAATACTTTTCACTGTTTCATTTATGCTAATCGGTAGATTGATAGTTCTGGCCTTTGTTTTATTTTTATCAGCGGCCGCTTTTGGAGGATATATGTTGCCACAACTAGAAGGGATGATTACGAATCCTTGGAAAAAAGCCCTGGTAGGCCAAACTTTTTTTCCTTTTGTCCTACTGCTTATGTTAGATATTTCTTTATCTATGATGGGAAGATTAACTACCCAAAGTTCAAACGGTTGGAGTAGTTTAGATGTTGCAACCATGCCTAATATTATATTTAGCTATGTTATTATAGTCGGATTATTAATTGCTTCAATTACAGTTGCAAAGAAAGTATCAGACTCATCAGGCGCAGCTGCTGGTAAAATAACTAGCTTTACAAAAGGAGCTGCTATTGGCGCTGCTGCTTGGGCAGGAAGAGGTACTCTTGGTAGGGTTGGAAGATATGCATCTAAAAATGTCAAAGGTAATAATTGGGCCTCTAGAGCAATCAAACGATCTGGTAATTACGTGGCGGATAGGAGCTTTGACCTAAGAAACGCCCCTGGAATGAAATTTGCTAAAAAGCTTGATAGTGACCTAGGTGCTGGAAATAAAAAAACTATTGGCGGATTTAACAAAACTTCTGATACTAGAGATAAAAATACTAGTGTAAGACTAGACGCACGACAGAAATTCTATGGTGCTCCAACCACAGGTGAAGAAAGAGAGAAGGCAAAACTAGAAAGAGAGCTTGTTAAGAATAACGAAATAAGATCAGCAGCACAAAAGGAAATAGACGAAAAAACTAAGGCATTAGACATAATAAATAACGATTTGAAAGAAAACAGTGCAAAATTATCTGACTCAGAACTTAAAAACAAAGCAGCAGAAATCGATAATTTGAAGAAGGAATTAGAAGCATCTAAGAAAAAAATTACTGATGCTGACAATAATATAGTTGCAAGTAAAGGTTTCATGGGTAAGAATCCAAAACTAATTAGTAGAAAGGAAGCTGACGACATAATTACTGCAATAAATAAAGGCGCTGGTGAAAGATCTAAATCTTTTGTTGGTAGAATGGATACGCTATCACCTAGAACAAGAAAATGGTCAGAGCAGAAGAGGTCTGAAACATTAATAGGGGAAGGAAAGAAGGCTGAAATGGCACAAGATAGAATGCTAAAGGCTATGGAGAAGATGGCAAACCAAGCAAGCAGTAAAAAAGAAGAGTAGTCATTACCGACATCAAATAGTTAATAATTAGGTATAATTACATTAAAATTATGGATAAATACTTACAACAAGATCAAAAATTGGCAGAAATATATAATAATTTTCCTAATTACATAAAGCAAATTATTACTGATTCGAATTGGGAGAACGAAATTAGGAAAATTGTCGAAAAAAATAAACTACGAATAGACCAAGGTGCTATTTTAGAAAGAGAAGTGGTTTTCATTATGCTCGGTGTTGATGATGTGGAAAATTTTGAGGAAAATTTGAAAAAAGAGGCTAATATAAATTCAAAAATTGCCGAGGAAATATCAAATGCTGTTTCAATGCAGGTTTTTGAACCTATTATGGCGAAGCTAATGACGGCAACAGAAAAAGTTGAAGAATCTAATTTTGCAAAAAATGAAATTCACAATGAGTTACCTGAAAAGAAAGTTGAGGAAGTTTCTGTAGTTAGTGTTACAAAAGAAATCCCACAAAAAATAGAAAATGGGACTACTACAAATAAAGAAAATGATGTTATCAAATTAAATTTTTCTAAACCAAATTCACAATCCCCTAGAATCATCGATCATTATCTAGAACCAATTGAGTAATGGTGTTATAATAGATGCAAATGAGATACCAAATTCCACAATTCATTGAAATTGAAGATAAGATTTTCGGTCCCTTAACTTTAAAACAGTTTTTGTATCTTGCTGGTGGTGGTGCTATTACATTTATTTTATGGAGTGCTTTGCCAAACATTATTGCAATTCTAATAATCGCACCAGTGATTGGAATTTCCTTGGCCCTCGCATTTGCTAAACCAAACGGCAGACCTTTTATTCACACAATGGAATACGCGGTAAAATTTTTTCTTTCAAGTAAGGTTTACATTTGGAAGAAAAGCCAAAAATCACCAGAGAAAAAGGAAATCGAAATTATAGAAGAAAAATTAGAGATTCCAAAATTATCAAATAGTAAATTAAAAGAATTAACCTGGAGTCTGGATGTTAATAAAAATATTGCCGATTTAGAAAAAACAGAAAGTAATAACTTCAACCTTCAAATATAATTATGCCAAATCAAGGAAAAGCCACACAAAATTTTGTACCTATCAAAGAAGTCCGTGATGGGGTTTTGGTTTTGGAAGATGGTTCAATGAGAAGTATTTTAATGTCATCATCAATCAACATTGCCTTAAAATCAGAAGACGAGCAAGAAAGTGTTATTTTTCAATTTCAAAATCTTTTAAATTCATTGGATTTCTCGGTTCAATTTTCAATTCAATCTAGAAAACTGGATATAAAACCCTATTTAAATAATCTCGAAGAAAAAAAGAAAGGCCAGACTGATGATTTATTATTGATTCAAATTAGAGAATATATTGAATTCATTAGAGCCTTTACAGAAAATATTAACGTAATGACCAAGAACTTTTACGTGGTAATTCCATACAACCCACCTAATATTGATGTTGAAAAAATTGGAATTCCTATATTTGGAAAAAAACAGGAAAAGAAAACCAAAATTGAAACCTTCGAAGAAAACAGGATGCAATTAGACCAAAGGGTAGCTATTGTTGAACAAGGCTTATCACGATGTGGTGTTAGAAGTGTTCAGTTGGGAACAGAAGAAGTGGTCGAGATTTTTTATAAAATTTTTAATCCAGGTGATATCGAAAAATCGTTTGATATGGATTTAAGTAAATTACAATAATATGGGAATACTAGATTTTTTAAATAAAAAAAATAAAGGAGATGATGAAAATAAAATAACTTCATTTTTACCTCAGGAAATTTACGAGGCTGGGGTACTTGAATTAAAAGATGTTATTGCTCCTTCTGCTTTGAAGATAAGTCCCAAGAATCTATCTCTTGGTGACAAGATTATGAGAACCTTCTTTGTAATTTCATACCCAAGATTTTTATCAGATGGTTGGTTTTCTCCTATTATTAACCTAGATAAAATATTTGATGTTTCTATTTTCGTTCATCCAATTGAAACTGCGATGGTTCTTAGACAATTTCAAAAAAAGGTAGCCCAGGTGCAAAGTCAGATAAATGAAAGGGAAGAGAAGGGTTTGGTTAGAGACCCACAACTTGATACGGCTTATCAGGATCTTGAAAATTTGCGAGACCAATTACAGCAGGCTCAGGAAAAAATATTCGATGTTGGATTATATATTACAATTTATGCCGACTCAGAAGATGAACTTGATAAAAGTGAATCAGAAATTAAATCAATTTTGGAATCAAAATTAGTTTATGTTAAACCAGCTATTTTCCAACAAGAAGATGGTTTTAAAAGCGTTATGCCAGCAGGAAAGGATATCTTACGGGTTCATTCAAAACTAAATTCAGCACCACTTTCAAGCCTTTTCCCATTTGTTTCATTTGAATTAACTTCGGATAGGGGAATTTTGTACGGAATAAACAGACACAACTCTGGATTAATTCTGTTTGATAGATTTTCACTAGAAAACTACAATTCAGTGACTTTCGCGAAATCTGGTGCCGGAAAATCTTACTTTACAAAATTAGAAATTCTAAGATCATTGATGTTTGGAACAGAAATTATTGTAATCGACCCAGAAAAGGAATACGAATATTTTGCTGAAACGGTTGGTGGTAGATTCTTTAATATTTCGCTTTCTTCAGAACACCACATCAACCCATTCGACTTACCAATCCCAGCAGAAGATGAAAATCCTGGTGATATATTGAGATCTAATATTATTAACTTGGTTGGATTATTTAGACTAATGTTGGGTGGTCTAACCCCAGAAGAGGACTCGATTGTTGACCGAGCTATTACAGAAACCTACGCCTTGAAAGATATTACAGCGGAATCTAATTTTTCAGATATAGAACCTCCACTATTGTCTGACTTTCAATTAGTGTTGGGTGGGATGGAAGGGGCAGAAAGTTTGGTCCAAAAATTAAGTAAATATACAGAAGGAACTTGGGCTGGTTTCTTAAACAAACCAACGAACGTTAATTTGGACAAAAAATTCGTTGTATTTTCATTGCGAGATATGGAAGATGAACTAAAACCAGTGGCTATGTACATCATTACCCACTTCATCTGGACAGAAATTAGAAAGGAATTAAAGAAAAGACTGCTAATTATCGATGAGGCTTGGTGGATGATGAAGTCAGAAGACACTGCCTCATTCTTATTCGGACTTGCTAAAAGAGGTCGAAAATACTATTTAGGTCTATCAACTATTACCCAAGACGTTGAAGACTTTTTAAGATCTCCGTACGGTGGTCCAATTATTTCAAACTCATCTATGCAATTGTTGATGAAACAATCTCCTTCATCAGTAGATGTTTTGCAAGAAACCTTCAATTTAACAGACGAGGAAAAATATTTATTACTTGAATCAAATGTCGGGGAAGGGATTTTCTTTGCAGGTTTAAAGCACGTAGCTATCAAAGTTATTGCTTCATACACCGAAGACCAAATTATTACTTCTGACCCTTCACAATTACTATCAATTAGAAGTGCCAAAGAAGAATTCCAAAATTCTGGTGGTGTTAACCAAGAATTAAATCAAACTAAATTGACTGAAATCAGGGATGCTGGTTTTTAATACGATTTTAGGTAAAATTTGCTAGTAAACTTATAAAATGCCAGAAAAAAAGAAGAGTAAAATATTCAATGATGGTAATGCTAGAATTTTAAGATCCGGCCTGAAGGGTGGCGTTGGTGGGGCTGCTAAACAGTACGCCATGAATAAAGCCAACAGTGCAATAGATCGTGCAGCTCAGAAAACAGCTGCCGAAATTGCTAAAAGAAAATCTGGTGACCAGGAAACGAGTGTCGAATCTGGAGGCTCTGCTCCAAAAAAGAAAATGACTGGTCCTTTTTTCTATATTGTTCTTGTTTTTGTCATAATCGAAGATCTTTTGGATATTATTGCAGGACTAAGTGTTATTTTAGCTTTCACAGCAACAGTAACTAGTCTTTTTATAACGTTTATAGTTTTTACTTATTTATATTTAGAAAAAATCAACTGGGAAAGCCGAAAGCTTGTGATGTGGGCAATATCCTTCATTATGGAATTATTGCCTTTTTTTTCAATGTTACCTACTTACACAATAATTTTTGTACTAACAAGAATACTAGAAAATAGTCCGGATCTTAATAAAAAATTAAACGAAGCAAGGAGTCAAAACATAACCAGAACAAAAAGAGGATAAGTTGTTTAGTTTTGTCTAAAAATCAGCTATAATTATGTTAATGAATTTTTTAAAAAAAATATCTATATCGTTATTAATATTTGTGGTTTTGTTTGGGAATTTTAATTTTGCACTCGCTGGTATAATTGATATTGGGGGAGGAGCTTCATCTTTAACAGCAGAAGCAATTGCAGAAGAAGTGGTTAATTTATTCATCGACACAGTTAAGGATATCGGAACAGAGATTACTGAGGAAATAACAGACCAAGTTGGTGCAGTTAACGAAGATTTAGTAGAAGAAACTCAAGAGGAGTACGCTGATCAAGTAGCTCAGATGGAACAAGATGTCGAAACTATGCTTAAAATTTCTCCAGTTTACCAGGACATGATGGAGGCATTCCAACAAGATGATTTAGAAGGTGTCCCTATTTTCTTTGACGTAAATGGCGACGGTATAATAGATTATGACGATCTTGGATTACTACCAGATGGTACTTTTGATCCCAATAGTCCGAACCATCAAAACCAGGTGATCATTTCGGATATATTGGACAGGGTTATGGCCGACCTGCGAGATAGTGGTTTTTTTGATGATGATGAAAACAACCCATACAGTAGTATTTCATTCACTGAAGAGGAATTTAAATTGATTCTAGGAAATATCCTTTTCAGAGATATTATCAACCAAGTAATCGACCCAAGTACACAATTACCCAGAGGGGTAGATATCAAGGACCAGTTAGATTTTGAAATAAAAATCAATCCTCCATACCCTCAGCCGGGTGACATAATTATGATGGAAGTTTATTCTAACTCTATAGATTTGAATAAATCTGAAATAACTTGGCTAAAATCAGGTAAAATTATACTTTCTGGTCTGGGACAAAAAAGGGTGAGTAACTATAAAATAAATTCACTAGGTGAAACAGAAATTATCACAGTCAAAATCCAAACAGAAAATTACGGTTTGTTGGAAAAAAGTATTACAATCCAGCCGGCTTATGTTGACTTCTATTTTGAAACCGATACTTACACACCACCATTCTACAAAGGTAAGTCTGCTTTTGTAAGACAATCACAAATAAAAGTCATCGCTATGCCGCAAATTATTGATGCTGAAGGAAATAGACTAAGTTATCGTGATTTTACATATAAATGGTATTTAAATAACAGGCTTATAGACGGCAAAAAAACAGGCGAAAATTTCATTTATATCCAGGATAGTTATTACAACAATCAATTAGATGTGAACGTTGTAATGGAACATTTACATTCTGATCTTATTTTGAGTAAATCTATTATTTTGACTCCTGAAGAGCCTGAGATCGTAATTTACGAAGAAGACCCGGCGCTAGGTAT
>JFJP01037058.1_pt1 | contig 52275 bp, 28 predicted proteins | sample 431651 | NCBI WGS metagenome assembly JFJP01 (sample SAMN02602958, study PRJNA72255) | Microbial mat metagenome, whole genome shotgun sequencing project. | biome: fresh water; feature: sink hole; material: water; isolation source: purple microbial (photo- and chemosynthetic) mats found in... | reverse complement strand
ACTTAGCAAATACACTAATTGGTAACGCTGGAGCTGATACTCTAAGTGGTGGACTAGGAGCTGATAATCTACAAGGTGGGGATGGGGATGACCTCTTTGTAGCGACGAATAGTGATGTTGGGAATCTAATTGATGGTGGAGCAAATAAAGATACTATAAGTTATGGTGCAATTTCTACTGCTATTGTTGTAAATCTTGATGGAGCCAATGAAACAACAGTCAGTGTAGATGGTTTAGCTAACGATAAAATCAAAAATATTGAAGATATTATTGGTGGAGCAAATAACGATACTTTAAGTGGAGATGGCGGTACAAATACAATCACTGGTGGAGCTGGAAACGACATAATTGATGGTGAAGGTTCAAGTAGTGGTACTGATAGCCTAATTGGTGGAGCAGGAAATGATACTTTTGTGGTTAGAAATATTGGCTCGACTACATATAATGGAACAGATGGAACAAATGTGTCTGGAAATGATGGGCTTGGAAATCCAAATGGAGCAGATATTGATACGGTAGATTTTTCTAAAATTGCTACCCTTGATACAGATAAAATTAATGTAAATCTTGCAACAGGAAGTTTTTCGTTTAATGGTGGAGCGATTGCTGGAACTACCTTTGTAGATATTGAAGGAGCTATCGGTGGTGTTGGTGATGATACTATTATTGGTACAGATACAGCAAATAGTTTAGTTGGTGGAGCTGGAAATGATACACTCATTGGTGGTGGTGTGACCAACTCATCTATGAGTAATTATGATTATATTGATGGTGGTGCAGGAAGTGAAGACTTTGTAAGTTATCAAACTTCAACCACATCAGTTAGCATAGATATGTCAAATCAAACAACAGCACAAGATACTGGGGCAAATGGATATATATTAATCAAAAATGTTGAAAATCTTGCAGGGGGAACTGTAGCCGATGTATTAATTGGAAATAGTAGTGACAATACTCTTGTTGGTAGAGAGGGAACTGATAGATTTATTGGTGGAGCTGGAAATGATGCTATTGTAGGTGGAATTGTTACTATTGATGGCACAGGCAATATTACAGGAAACGTAGATGCAGCAATTGATACTGTTGATTATTCTCTTCTTTCAAGTGGTGCTGGAATTGTTGCAAACTATAATATTGTAGATGAAAATGACACTACTCTAAATATTGGAAAAGTAACTTCAGATGGACAAGATGGAGTTGATACACTTTATGGAATCGAGAATATTATTGGTTCAAATTATGCTGATACAATAGTTGGTGATAGCGATGATAATATAATAAATACTTTTGAAGGTAGAGAAGGTGCTGATGTCCTTAATGGTGGAAGTGGAGCAGATAAAATATACGGTGGATATATTAATTTAGGTACAACAGAAACTAGCACAGGTGATGCACTTAAAGACACATTAAGTGGTGGAAGTGGTGACGATAGTATTTATGGGCGAGCTGGAGATGACACACTATTTGGTGATAGTGGAAATGATGTATTAGATGGTGGAGCTGGAAATGATACAGCTTCATATCTGAATGAAAATAAAATTATTGTAACCCTTAGTGAAGGGGGAACTGTTACTATCGACTCTGAGAATAATGGTTTTGGGGTAGGTTCAGATGATAAAGATACACTTAACGGCATTGAAAATATTACAGGAAGCAATACCGGAAACGACACAATACAAGGTGATAGCAATGCAAATATTATAAGTGGTATGGGCGGAGATGATGTTCTAAAAGGTGGAGCAGGAAATGACTCAATCGATGGAGGAAACCATACAAATGGTATAGGGGATACTATAAGTTATGACTATATTACAAGTACAAGTGATAGGGTTACTGTAAATTTAGGTGCTCAAAGTGGAACTGAAACTATAAGTTCAGTTGTTTCAAATGATACCATTGCAAATATTGAAAATGTTATAGGATCTGCTGGAAATGATGATATAACTGGAAATATTGGGAATAATACCCTTCACGGTGGAGTAACTGGAAATGACATCTTTAGAGTAAGTGATGGAAATGATACTGTTGATGGAGGAACTGGTGGAGTCGACCAAGCTATCTATACAGGATCAAATGCAGGGATAGTAGTAACCACAACAGTTGGAACAACAACTTACAATGTAAAAAAATCAGACACAACAAATGATACTTTAGTAAATATTGAAGAGGTAATCGGTACAAATTATATTGATACATTTACTGGCGGAAGTTTAAGTGATACATTTAGAGGTGGTGAAAATGGCGATACTCTAATTGGTGGTGCTGGAAATGATACACTTTATGGAGATAGTGGAGCTGATATTTTTATTTCAGCATTAAATGATGGAAATGACCATTTTAATGGTGGAGATGAGCTAAATGTGACAAGAGGAAGTGATACTGTTGATTATAGCTCCATAATAGATAGTGATACTAATCTTGCTGAGGGCGGTATTAAAGTTACTTTAGCTGGAAGTGGTGAAGCGATAGTATATATAGACAAAGATAGTGATGGCTTTGGTGGAAATGACGAAGAAGATGTGGCTGTAAATATTGAAAACATTACGGGTACTCAAAATAATGACAGCATTGTTGGTGACACTGGGAATAATATCTTAAAAGGTGAAGCTGGAGATGATACTTTAAATGGCGGAAGTGGTGCTGATAATATTTTTGGTGGAATAGGCAATGATATTATTAGTGGTGGAAGTGGAGCTGATATACTAAAAGGTGACGATGGTGATGATACATTTACCTTTAGTGCAACAAATAGTGATATAGTTGATGATGCAATCGATGGAGGAAATCATACAGTTTTAGTTGGTGGAGCACAAGGTGCAACTAACGCTTATGCTGGAAAAGGTGATACTGTTGATTATAGTTCATTAACTATTGCAACCGGGGATGCTGGAGTTGAGCTTATGCTAAACGGAGCTACAAATGCGTATGTAAAAGTAGCAGGTGTTACAAATCATACTGTTGTAAATGTTGAAAATATCATAGGAACAACTGGAGTTGACTTTATAACTGGAGATGATACGGATAATACTATTATTGGAAATAGTGGAGCAGATACACTAAGAGGTGGAGCTGGAAACGATACTATTTTAGGTGGAGCAGGAAGCGATATTTTAAGAGGTGGTGAAGGAAACGACTATCTTGATGGCGGAAATGATATTGGAATTGATACTGTTGATTATAGTAATGAAACAGCAAACTTAATCGTTGATATAACAGATGGTGCCCACACTATTACAGCTGGACAAGTTGATACATTTATCAATATTGAAGGGGTTATTGGTGGAAGTGGAGATGATTTACTTCAAGGAAATAGTGGTGCAAATAGCCTTGTTGGAGGATCTGGTGATGATACTTTAATTGGGGCAGGGGCAACAAGTGGAGTTGATTATCTTGATGGTGGGCTTGGAGCGGACTTTGTAAGCTTTAATTACACTGCAACTGGTATGAAAGTTGATATGAGTATAGTTGATGCTCAAGATACAGCAAGAATAGTAGATGGATTTACAGATTTAATTATTAGAAATATCGAGCATGCAGAAGGTGGAATGGGTAATGACTACTTAATTGGAAATGATAGTGCAAATACCCTAAAAGGACTTGGCGGAAGCGACACTCTTATGGGTGGAAAAGGTGATGATACACTTGATGGTGGATATGATAGAAGAGTTGCATTTACAATAAATTTCTTTAGTTCGGCTACGACTTACTCTTTTGTAATTGCTGGGATTACATTCAGTGCAACAGGACTAAGTGCTAGTGAAGTGTATAACAAATTAGTTTTTGATTTTAGAGCCAATACAACTTTAAATAATGGGACAAACCAATATTCGATTATGAGTGATGGAGCATCAATATATCTAAGTGCAAAAGATAGTGATACGGTAAGCGCATCTTATTTGACCCAAAGTGAATTGATAGCAACAGACTGGGCAGATTATAGTTATAGCAATATTGACAATGGAATTATTGCCGATATGAGTTCCGGCGTAGTTGCTAATGATGGTTTTGGCGGTGTTGATACACTAAAAGAGATTGAAAATATCAAAGGTAGTAAATTAAGTGATACCATAGTTGGCGATAGTGGAAATAACACTATTTTGGGTGAAGATGGCATTGATACTATAAGCGGCGGAGCTGGAAATGACTATCTTGATGGTGGAAATTCAAATGATACTATTTATGGTGGCGATGGTATTGATATTATCAATGGTGGTGCCAATAATGATGACCTTTATGGTGGAAATAAAGATGAGTGGAGTGATAGTTTTGATGATACACTAAATGGTGGCGATGGAGCTGATACAATCTATGCGTCATTCCAAATTGATGGAGCTGATGGTGATGATACGACAGCTGATACAATAGATGGTGGAGCTGGAATTGATACTTTAAATTATTCAAATTTGTTAGCTTCAAATGGTATTAAAGTAACTTTAGCAACATCATCACTTGTTAGTGTAACAATCAATGGCGGAGATTATGATCTAATCCAAAATATAGAAAATATTATTGGCTCAAAAGGTGATGATACCATCACGGGAGACGATGGCGTTAATGTCTTAGCTGGTGGAGAAGGAGCTGACAAGCTTAATGGTGGAGACAATAATGATACTTTAAGTGGTGGAATTGGCGATGATGTTTTAAATGGAAATAATGGAAATGATGAGCTAAATGGTGATACTGGAGATGATACATTTGAGGCAAGTTTGGGAAGTGATGTTATACATGGTGGAGAAAATCTCCTTAAAGGTGACTGGGTTGACTATTCAAATTTAGAAACACAAAATAGTGGTCTTGACAATGTTGGAATAGTTATAAATTTGGCACTTACAACTGCTCAAACAGTACATAATGATAATGCTAATAACCAAGATGTAATCCAAGCTATTGATGGTGTTGAAAATATTAAAGGTAGTGAATTTGATGATACTATTACCGGAAATGGACTTATAAATGTGCTTCTAGGTGGAGCTGGTGGAGATACATTCTTTGGAAGTGGTGGAGCTGATATAATAATTGGCGGAAATGCAACATTTAATAGCAATGGTACAATTGGATCACATACTGATAGTGCAGGTATTGATGAGGTAAATTATTCAAATAGTGGAGCTTCCATAACAACAAATATAAGCGTTGGAGGTATAACTGTTACTTCTGATGATGAAGATACATTAATTGATATTGAAAAAGTTGTAGGTTCTACAAGTGATGATGTATTCAAACTTTCAGGGACAGGAGCGATAGTTGATGGTGCTAGCGGTTCTGATACGGCAAGTTACAATGAAAATATTATAGATGGTAAAAAGCTAGTTGTAACACTTAATGGTTCTGCTACTGTTACAGCTTTACTTGATGGAGCTGCTGCTGATAAATTACTAAATATTGAAAATATAACTGGTACAAAAAATGATGACACGATAATTGGGGATGGCTTAGCAAATGCACTAAGTGGGGGAGATGGTGCTGATACTTTAAATGGTATGGCTGGTATCGATAATCTTCAAGGTGGAGCTGGAGATGATATTCTTGATGGTGGCATTGGAAATGACATCATTAATGGAGGAGCTAATAATGATACTCTAATTGGTGGCATTGGAAATGATAATATGGATGGTGGAACTGATAGTGACTGGGTTGATTATGGCTATATCACTTCAACCGACAACGGAGGAAGCAAGTACGGAGCAAATATCGACCTAGCTAATAGTACAGCTAGCGAAATTGGTGTTGGGAGTGAAGTTGGAAGCGATAGTCTATCAAATATTGAACATGTTATTGGAAGTAAAAACGCCGATTTAATTACGGGTACAGCAGGTGTAAATAGTTTAATTGGTGGAGATGGAGCTGATACATTTATTGGTGGCGCTGGAGATGATGAGATTTTTGGTGGACTAGCAAACGGAGACGATACGGCAAGCGATACGGTTGACTATACTGCGCAAAATAAAATCAATGTTCAATTAGCAACTAATTCAACCGTAACAGTAGATAGTAATAATGATACAAGCTTTGATGTTGCAGATGAGAGAGATGCTATCCATGGAATTGAAAATGTGATAGGTTCAAATAGTGGAAATGATACGATTTTTGGAGACAGTAACGCAAATATTTTAAATGGTCTTGGTGGAGATGACTTGTTTAAGGGTGCAAGTGCAACAAATGATACATCAAATGATACATTTATTGGTGGAGCTGGAAGCGACACTGTTAGCTATGACTATACAAGTGCAAATATATCAGTCGATTTAAATTTGGGAACATCAACTGGAAACGGTAGCGATGTGTTAAGTGGTATTGAAAATATTATCGGCGGAACCGGAAATGACATAGTTGTGATGCAATCTGGAAATGCTACGAATATCATCGATGGTGGAAGTGGTATTGATACTATAAGCTATGCTTCATATAGTGCAAATCCAGTAGTTGTAGATCTGAGTCAAACAACAGCACAAATTGTAGTTATAAGCTCAAGTGACATCGATACAATTTTAAATATAGAAAATGTAATTGGTACAAACAACGATGATAGCTTTATTGGAAACAGTTCTGCAAATATTTTAAATGGTGGAACAGCTGGGAACGATACAGCTGATTATAGTTACCTTAATAATGCCACTTTAAATGGTGGAGCTGGAGTTGCTGTTGTTGATTTAGCTACAGCAACGGCTAGTGTAAATAGTACAGATATTGATAGTTTGGTTTCGATTGAGAATATCAATGGAAGTAAAAATAACGATACATTTATAATGAAATCTGGTGCAACCGCAAATGTAATCGATGGAAACAGTGGTATTGATACAGTAAGTTATGAAAAATACACAACAAAAGTAACAGTAAACTTAGGTGCAACTGATGGTATAAATACTGTAACTACAAGTGATGTGGATACATTGGTTGATATTGAAAACTTAAGTGGAAGTAGCGATGGAGATGAGTTAACAGGTAGCAATATAGCAAATATCATCAATGGTGGAGAGGGAAGTGATACTGTTTATAGTAGTGCAGGAAGTGATACTATTAATGGTGGGGCTGATGCTACTTCAAATGATATAGATAGGGTAAATTATATAAATGAAAGTCAAAAGATTATTCTCTCGTCAAATGCTTCAGAGTATTTGGTTTCTAAAACAAACTATGTGAACAATACGGATACTTTAATAAATATTGAAGAGATTTTTGGAACAAACCACGATGATACAATGATTGGTGGAACTTCAAACGATACCTTCTATGGTGACAATGGAAATGATTTACTTGAAGGTGGAGATGGCGCTGATAAACTTTATGGTGGAGCTGGTGATGATACTTTGGTTGGTGGAGCTGGAAATGATACACTTGATGGTGGGACTAATAATAGTGGAGCTGGAAAAGGTGACTGGGTTGATTATAGTGCTAGAACTTTTGGAGTAGATATTACTTTGGTTAGTGGAAGTGGAATAGCTTATGTTGATAGTTTAGCCGATGGACTAACTACTCATTCTGGCAGTGAAGAGCAAGACACATTAAACAATATTGAAAATATCAAAGGTAGTACAGTAGCAGATAAAATAGTTGGAGATAATAGTTCAAATACAATACTCGGTGAAGCTGGAGATGATATCATTGATGGTGGAGCTGGAGCTGATAAACTATTTGGTGGAAACAATAACGATACATTTATTCAAAAAGATGGGGAAACAGCAGGTGATGCACTTGATGGGGAGCTTGGAATTGACACTGTAAATTATAGTGGAATAAGTGAAGCGATAGAGGTTAGACTGACAACTTCAACAGCTGCAAATGTAAAAATTGGCGGAGCAATAAATGATCATACTATTAAAAACATAGAAAATGTAATTGGTGGTACTGAAAGTGATAAGATCGAGGGTGATTCAAAAGATAATATTTTAGATGGAACAAGTGGTGCACATGATACTTTATCTTTTGCTAATGTAACAACAGCAGTTGTAGCAAACATTGGAGCAATTTCAAATGACATTACTGGACTTAGTGCAAGTGGAGCTGATGTTGGAACTGATAGTGTTCTTCATTTCGATGATATTATTGGTGGAAGTGGTGCTGATACTTTAGTTGGTAATACTGAAGGAAATACAATCACTTCAGGAAGCGGTAATGATACAGTTTATGGTGAAGATGGAGCTGATAGACTTTATGGTGAAGATGGAAATGATACTTTAATTGGTGGAGCTGGAGCTGATAATCTTTATGGGGGAACAAATGATACAAACATAGGGGATACCGCTAGTTATTTGGGTTCATCTAGTGTAACAGCTACATTAAGAGGTGTTAGTTATGGTACTGCTTCTGAAGTTACAGGGGGGGCTGGTTCTGTTGATAATTTATACGATATAGAAAATCTAACTGGAAGTAATGGAAATGATACACTTGAAGGAAATAGTTTAAACAATACCCTTGATGGTGGACTTGGAAATAATACTTTAAGTTATATCGGGGCAACTGGCGGAATCAGTATAGACTTAAGTAATAACTCAACAGCCCAAGACACTCAAAATGATGGGACAGATTTCATTAAAAATTTCCAAAATCTTATCGGTTCATCAAATAATGATATTTTAAAAGGTTCAGTAGAAAAAAATATAATCACTGCAGGTGCTGGAAACGACTCAATCTTAAGTGGAGCAGAAGCTGATACGGTTTATGGTGAAGCTGGAAATGATGAAATCACTGGAGGTGCTGGAAATGATAGCCTTTATGGTGGAAGTGGAAATGATACATTTAAAATCTCTTTAGGTGATGGTGATGACATTATTGATGGATATGATGGAGTTCAAGTTGAAATAGCAAATAGCGATAATGTAGATACTATAAATTATAGTGCTATAACTGATGCAACTTACCATCTAAATGCAAATTTAAATACAGGTACAAATACTGTAACAAATGGCACTGTAATGATTGCTCAAACAACAAGTAATATTGAAAATATTATTGGTACAAGTGGAAACGATACAATTATAGGAAACACTTTAGATAATACACTAGAAGGTGGCAATGGCGATGATACGCTAACTGGTGGCTTAGGTAATGATAGATTAGTAGGTGGAGCGAATGGAGCAAATGGAGATTGGGTAGATTATAGCTCTCAATCACAAATAAAAGTGAATCTTTTAGTTAATGGAACGGTTACAATCAATAGTGATGGAGCTGATGGTTTTGAGGTTGATGATGAGCTTGATACTTTAAGCGGAATCGAGCACATTAAAGGTAGTGATAGTGCTACTCTTGGAGATGATATTACAGGTGATAGCGAAAATAATTCAATTTTAGGATTATCTGGAAACGATACTATCGATGGTGCTGGTGGAAATGACCATATGGATGGTGGAACTGGAACAAATACACTTTCCTATGCAAGTTTAGCAAGTGGTGGAGTTAAAGTAAACCTTAGTGGAAGTGGATACACAATAAATAGCGGAACAATTGCCGCAAATAGTGCTTCAGGAAATGGAGCTGATAGTATCTTTAACTTTGTAAATATCATAGGAAGTGGAGGCGCTGATACTTTAGTTGGAACAACAGATGCAAATGTAATCAATGGCGGGGCTGGAGATGATGTTATTGATGGACTTGGAGGCAATGATAATTTAAAAGGTGGAAGTGGCAACGATACTTTTATGATGGCATTAAATGATGGACAAGATGTTCTTGATGGTGAAGGTAGCAAGGATACTGTTGATTATAGTTATATTACAACTACAAATGGTATTAAGGTAACTCTTGATACTGAAGCTATTGTAACTGTGATGTTGGATAAAGATGGCGATGGAAACTTCAACAATGGAAATATTAGAGATACAGATGATACTTTAGTTGATGATACAATTGTAAATATTGAAAATGTAATTGGTGGAGCCGGAGATGATATTATTATTGGCGATGGTGTTGCAAACATCTTAAGAGGAAACAATGGTATTGATTCTATATTTGGTGGTGCTGGTGATGATACTGTTTCTGGAGATGCGGGAGCTGATATTTTAAAAGGTGACACTGGGGAAGATACACTTTACGGTGGAACTGGAAATGACTCCGTTAGAGGTGGAGAAGATGACGACATTCTATATGGTGGAAGTACTGCTAGTGATAGTGAAGCGGGCACTGGAGATGACATTTTAAAAGGTGAAGATGGAGATGATATTATTTATGGAAACGATGGAGATGATATCTTAGAAGGTGGAGCTGGGGCTGATCAACTATTTGGCGGAGTTGGAAGTGATATATTAAGTGGTGGAATTGGAATCGATACTATTGATGGTGGAGAGGGAAGTGAAAGTGCTGGAGGAGACAGTGTCGATTATAGTGGTGAAACGCTATCTCTTGACATTAACCTAAAATCAATCGGAAGTGGATTGGCTGGATACTCAACTGCACTTGTTGGTGGAAGTACTGCTGATTACCTTAAAAATATTGAAAATGTAAGGGGGACAAGTTACGCTGATTATATTGGTGGAGATGATGATAACAATCTAATTGAAGGTAACTATGGCAATGATATTATTGTTGGCGCTGATGGAAATGACACATTGCTAGGTGGTGCTGGAGATGATATCTTTAAAGCTGGACTTGATCTTTCTGGAGACAAAGCACTTGATGATGGTGAAGATGGCATTGATACTATTGATGGAGACGGCGGAACTGGTGGAGATGTTGGAAATGATACAGTTGATTATAGTGCCACTTCTAAATTTATCAATGTAGATTTATCAGTAATTGGTGGAGACGGCTATACAACGGTAACTGTTAGTACATATAGTGATGATAAAATTAAAAATATTGAAAATATCACAGGAAGTGCTGGAGCTGATACTATTGAAGGAAACAGTGGAGTTAATATTTTAAATGGAAGTGCTGGAGATGATACACTAATTGGAAATGGTGGAAATGATACACTAATAGGCGGTAGCGGTATTGATACAGCTGATTATAGTGGTGCAACTGGCTCAATTGTTGCAAATCTTGGCATTGCTGTTGAGGTTACAAATGATGGTTATGGAAATATAGATAACCTTGATGGCATTGAAGTTTTAATTGGTTCATCTTTTGATGACTCTATGACTGGTTCGGCTACTTCTGATACTTTTGTTGGTGGTGATGGCTACGATAAATTCTATGGAAGTGCTAGTGGAGATAGTTTCTATGCTGGAAGCTTAAATGCAAGTGGCGTACATACTGCGGATACAGGTGGAAATTTAGTTGAATATAGTTCTGGAGCTAGTAAGGTTTATGTTGATTTAAGTGCAACTTTAACTGACGCATCAGGAAATGTTTACTCAGAGGTTTTAAAATCAAATTCAAGTGCAAATGATGGCTTTGTAACATCGTTGGCATCAAAAGATAAACTTTATGGAATTAGAGATGTAACGGGAACCTCAAGTTACGATACACTAACTGGAAATAGTTTAGCTAATAATCTTCTTGGTGGTGCAGGAGATGATATTCTAAGTGGGTTAGGTGGTGCTGATAATTTAGTTGGTGGACTTGGTAATGATACTTTTGTGGCAACATCTAATAATGATGGAATTGATAATATCTCTGGCGGAGCTGGAGATGATACTGTTGATTATAGTGCTTATGGAAGTTCACATAATATTAGTGTAACTTTAGGTGAAGCTGGTAATGCAGTAACTCTAAATGTGGCAGGTGCTGGAAGTGACCATGATGTTTTAATCGATATTGAAAATGTTATTTCAAGTAACGGAGCTGACAATATTGTTGGAAATACTTTAGCAAATACTTTGGTTGGTATGTCTGGTAAAGATCAACTTGATGGTGGAGCTGGTAATGATAAACTTTATGGGGATAATATTGCTGACAATCTAAGTGCTGTTGTTGATGGAACAAATGATGATACGCTAAAAGGCGGAGAAGGAAACGATGAACTTTACGGCGGAAAAGGTGATGATACACTTCAAGGTGGAAGTGGAGATGACATAATTAATGGTGGAAGTGGAAGTGATACTGTTGATTATAGAAGCGCTACAAGTGGTGTTACGGTGGATTTGGCAATTGATGGTTCCGCTCAAGCAATTGGTGGCGGAGAAGGAAGCGATACATTGTTTGGAATTGAAAATGTTTTAGGCTCATCGCACGCTGATATATTCAAAACAAATTACACAGCAAACTCTATTTTAGATGGTGGAGTTGTTGATAGTGAGGGTGGAGATACTGTTGATTACTCTAGCTTGGATGTTGATAATGCAACGATTGATAAAATAGTTTCAAATTTAGGAACAGCAACAGTAACTGGAAATAGTGGTGGCACAGCAACTTCAAAAACAGACACACTTATAAGTATCGAAAACTTAACAGGAAGCAATGGAAATGATACTATTACAGGGAATGCATTGGACAATACCATTAGAGGTGGAGCTGGTGCTGACTTTATTGAAGGTGGACTTGGTGATGACTACCTTAACGGTGGAAGCGGAGTTGATACAGTAAATTACTCAACAGCAGGTGAAGGTGTAAATGTAAATCTTGGAATTGATGGAACGGCACAAATTGTAAGTGTAAATCAAGGTAGTGATACATTTGTTGGGATTGAAAATGTTTTAGGTTCACAATATGGTGATACATTTAAAGGGAACAATACAGTTTCAAATACATTTAATGGTGGAACTACAACTATTGGTGGAAGTACCGAAAACGCAAACGATGAAAACGATAGAGTTAACTATGAAGATTCTGCAAGCTCAGTGGTTGTAACTTTAAATACAAACACTGTAACAATAGGCGGAACAGTTACAGATTCTCTTTACAATATAGAGCATATCATAGGAAGTGCTGGAGATGATACTTTTACAGGAAATATTGATAACAACTCACTAATTGGTGGAGCTGGAAATGATACATTTAAAATAATTGATGTAAATAATGGCAGTGATGTAATTGAGGGGGATTTAAATAACCAAAATATAGGTGCTAGAGATACTATCGATTATAGTGCTATCTCAAATACATATTATCTCGATGCAAATTTAACCAACAGTACACTTATCCTTAAAAATACAAGTGATAGTGTTGCTGTTGATAATGATATTGTTAGAAATATTGAAGATATTGTTGGAAGTAGTGGAAATGATACGATTATCGGTAATGCTTCAAAAAATATTTTAAGTGGAGCAAATGGAACTGATAATATAGATGGTGGCGCTGGAAATGATGAGATTTTTGGTGGAGACAACACAGATAATGCGACAACATCAACAGTTTATGAGCTTCTAAATGGAGGAGATGGAAATGATACTGTTTGGGGTGGAAATGGAAATGACTCTATTTTAGGTGGAAGTGATGTTGGAATTGATTCGCTTTATGGTGAAGCTGGAAATGATAAACTTGAAGGTGGAGCTGGAGCTGACTTTATTGATGGTGGATTAAACAACGACTTTATTAAAGGGGAAGCTGGAGAGGATTTAATCTATGGTGGACTTGGAGTTGATACTATCTATGGTGGAACTGAGGGTGATATTATCCATGGAGATGATATAGCCCATGGAAGCGGAGATGGAGATGATACTATTTTTGGAGAAGATGGAACAGACACGATTTATGGTGGATATGGAAATGATACAATAAGTGGTGGAGCAAATGATGATAAGATTTACGGTGGAATAGTTGGAAATACAGATTATGATAATGCAATTTATGGCTCATCTGATACTGTAACTTATGCAACTTCAGCAAATGGAGTAACTGTAAACTTTGTAACAAACACAGCAACTGGTGAGGGTAATGATGAGCTTTACGGAATTGAAAATGCGATTGGTTCAACTAAAGATGATATTTTTATCTCAAAACTAACAGTTAGCAATAAAATTGATGGTGGAGAAGGGGCTGAAACATTTGGGGATCAAATCAGCTATGTTTCATTGGTTGTTGATAATGCAGTGCAAGATTATGTAAGTGTTGATTTTTCAAGCGCACCTACAAATGGTTATTATGATGCAAAAATCTATGTCGATGGTAATTTAACTATCACTGATGGGCTTAAAGATATTGAAAATATCTCAGGTTCAAATGGAAATGACTATATAGTAGGATTCACAGACAATAATACTTTAAGTGGACTTTCTGGTGATGATACACTTGGAGGAGGATTGGGTATTGATTATATCGATGGAGGAACAAATACTTCTGTTGGTGATACTGTAACTTATGCTTATGTTGGCGCTGGAAAATCTGTTGTTGTGGACTTCTTGTCTAGTACAGGTTTTGTTGACGGAACTGATAGTGATACACTGTTTGGTATCGAAAATGTTGTTGCTACAAGTGGTGATGACATCATAAAAATGGCAACAGGAAGTATCGCAAATAAAATAGATGGTGGAAGTGCTGGAAGTGATACTGTAAGTTATGAACACTATACTGCTGGTGTAACAGTAGCTCTTGGGGAAACTTCATCTCAAACTGTTGTAGCTGGAGATGCTGATACATTAATAAGTATTGAAAATATTATTGGTGGAGCAGGTGCAGATATACTAATTGGTGGAAATGGAACCGAAGCAAACAGACTTGATGGTGGAGCTGGAAGTGATACTTTCAAAATGGGAAGATACAACAACACTACAAATACAGTATTTGATGCTGATGATGGGATTGATTATATAGTTGGTGGAAGTGGGAGTGATACTCTTGATTACAGTGTTATTTCAAAAAATATCACTGTAATACTTAATGGTATTAATGATACTGTTGTAGCTATTGTAGATTATGCAGATGACACAATAAACGGTATTGAAAACTTTATAAGTGGAAGCGGAAATGATAATATTACAGGTGATTTGGAATCTAACACTCTAAGGGGCGGATCTGGAAATGATGTAATTTCAGGAAAAACTGGACTTGATGAGCTTTATGGTGATGATGGTGATGATGATATTAGTGGTGGAACTGATGACGATAGACTTGATGGTGGAGCTGGTGCTGATATCCTTGATGGAGGAATTGATAAAGATATTTTAATTGGTGGAACCGGAAGTGATACTTTAAAAGGTGGAGTTGGTAACGATACACTTTATGGAGGAACGCTAGCTGGTTCAGTTCATACTGATAGTGAAAGTGACTGGGTTAGTTATGCTGATGCAGTTGATTTGATAACTATTAATTTAGGTGGAGCTGATGGTGAAACTTTAGCAAGTGGTGCTAATGGTTATGGAAAAGGACTTAGTGGAGATCAAGGGCAAGGGCTTGATAGCTTCTTTGGAATTGAAAATGTAATTGGAAGTAATCAAGCAGATACGATTACAGGCAGTAGTGTTGCAAATACAATATTGAGTGGAAGCGGAGATGATACTATTTATATGGGACTTAGTGATGGAGCTGATAGTATTAATGGTGGATTTGGAAGCGATACTGTTGATTATAGTTCAATTACAGATGGCGACACAAACTTAGCAACAAATGGCATTACTGTATCTTTAAATGGTGCAACACAAACAACAGTTACAATTAATGGTGGCACAAACGACATTATCCAAAATGTAGAAAATATCATAGGTACAGCAAATAATGATACATTTAGAGGTGATAATAAATCAAATACACTAACTGGTGGAGCTGGCAGTGATACAATTGAGTATACATATAGCACAATCGAATCAACAGGTGTGATTGTAAACCTAGGAGATGGCACTGCAACCGAAACTGTAAGCAGTGTAAAAGTTGTTGATACAATTTTGGGGATTGAAAACGTAGTTGGAAGTAATTATGATGATACGTTTATAGCTAAAGCAGGGGAAACAAATATTATCGATGGAAATGAAAGTTCTAATCCTAAAAATGAACTAAACGGAGATACGATTGATTATAGTTCAAACGGTGCAACTAAAATATTGGTTGATTTGGGTGTAGTTTCTCTTGGGTACTCTACTGTAACGGTCAGTGATGGAAACTCAACTGATTTAATTAAAAATATCGAAAACATCAAAGGTACAACAGGAAACGATACAATCACTGGAGATAACGATAAAAATACACTTCAAGGTGGAGAAGGAAATGATACACTAAAAGGTGGCGGTGGAGCTGATAGATTAATTGGAGATGATGGAGATGATCTATTTATTGAAGATACTACAAGTGAAGCGACTGGTGATGTTATTTCTGGTGGAGCTGGTTACGATACGATTAGTTATCTTGGTCTTACTTCTGGTATTACAGTTAGCCTTGATGGTGTAACAACAGCAACAGTTAGTATTGGTGCAAATACACATACTTTGACTCAGATTGAATACATCATAGGTACAAACCACAACGATATTATTACAGGTGATCAAAACCTCAATAAAGTAGAAGGTATGGGCGGAGATGATCAAATTGCTGGACAAAGTGGAAGCGACCTTCTTTATGGTGGGAATGATGAACTTAACAGTGTTGGTTCTGGAAATGATACGATAGATGGAAAAGATGGAGATGACCAAATTTGGGGTGGAGATGGACTTGATACACTTTATGGAAAAGATGGAATTGATACTCTCTTTGGCGAAGATGGAAATGATAGTTTACTTGGTGGAATTGGAGCTGACACTTTAGTTGGTGGAAATGGCGATGATGTGTTTATTTTTGATGCGGCTGATAACCAAATTGATATTGTTTATGGTGGAGATTCTTTAAGTGATGTTAGCCAAAACGATATGATAGATTACACTCAAGCAATCAAAGGTATGACTATTACTTTGGGTGAGGGAAATTTAATTGGAACTGCATCTTCTGATGACCAAGGTATAGATAATATTTATGGTATCGAGCATGTTAAAGGCTCAAATCTTGAAGGTGATAATATAACTGGAAACAGTGATGCTAATAGTATCTTCGGGCTTGGTGGAGATGATACGCTTTATGGAAAAGATGGAATTGATCACTTAATTGGTGGAAATGGAGCTGATACACTTTATGGTAATGACGACACAGGAGCTAGTGATGATGGAGCAGTTGATACACTTGATGGTGGAGTTGGTGCTGATATTTTAGTTGGTGGAGATGGAAACGACATTATAAATGGTGGAGACGACAACGATATAATAATTGCAACAACAGATAGCGATGGAGCTGATATTATTGATGGTGGAATTGGAGCTGATACATTAAATTACAGTGCTTTAAGTGATATTGACAATAAAGTTGTTGTGACACTTGCGAATGCTATTAATACAAATTCAACAATAGAAGTAACAAATAGCGTTGGAACTCACACGGGTACAAATGATGATACAGTTAGAAATATAGAAAATGTAATTGGAACTAGTGGAAATGATACATTTAGTGGAAATACTAGCGTTAATACATTTATTGGTGGAGCTGGAAACGATACTGTTAGATATGATTATGCTGCACTTTTAAGTGGAGTTGTTGTCAATCTTCAAACAGGATTTGCAACTGAAGGTGCTGGAGTAGTAGATACAATCACAACGATTGAAAATGTAGTTGGAAGTAATTTTGATGATACATTTATAACTAAATCAGGGGAGACAAATATTATTCATGGTGGTGAAAGTGCCGATCCTAAAAATGAAATAAATGGAGACATGATAGATTATAGTTCAAATGATGCAACTAAAATATTAATTGATTTGGGATTGGTTGCTAATGGGTATTCAACCGTAACAGTAAGCGATGGAGATTCAACAGATTTAATTAAAAATATTGAAAATATCAAAGGTACAGTTGGAAATGATACAATCAAAGGGAGTAATGAAAAAAATAGTCTTTTTGGTATGGCTGGAGCTGATATTCTTGATGGTGGAGCTGGAAATGATACAATTTATGGTGGAGCTGGAAATGATACTATAACAGGTGGAGCTGATGCTGATAAACTTTATGGAAATGAAGGAGATGATGTATTTAAAGGTGTGGGCTTTACAAGTGATATTATAGATGGGGGAAGTGAAATTGATGCATCAAAAGGTAGCGATAGTGTTGATTATAGTCTTGTAGATGTAAGCACTAAAACAGTTGGTATCAATGTGACTTTAACAGATAATGTTGTTGCAAATGTACAGCTTGATGGAATAAATGATCATACAATTGTTAATATTGAAAATATTATTGGAACATCAAAAGCAGATAATATTATTGGGGACACCAATAAAAATACATTATTTGGCGGTGATGGAATTGACTATATTGACGGTGGAGATGAAAATGATATCATAGATGGTGGAGCAAATACTGGCGTTGAATCACTATTAGGTGGAAATGGAAATGATACTGTTACTGGTGGAGCCGGAGTTGATTATTTAAGCGGTGGTGCAGGAAGTGATATACTTTATGGTGATGATAGCTTGAGTAGTGATACGCTTGTAAATAATGACACCCTTGATGGTGGGGCTGGTGAAGATACACTGATTGGTGGATACGGAAACGACACACTTATCGGTGGAGCAGACGATGATAAACTAAAAGGTGGAGAAGGTAGCGATACTGCTGATTATAGTGGGTCAAGTACTTCAGTTCAAGCAAATTTAACAAATTCATTTGCAGTTGGAGGTGCTACTGGAACTGATACTTTTGAAAGTATCGAAAATATAACAGGTTCAAATTTAGTAAATGTAGCAGATCAAATTACAGGTGATGGTGGAGCTAATACACTTCTTGGACTAGCAGGAGATGATACCATTAGTGAAGGTGCTGGTGATGATTACATTGAAGGTGGCGCTGGAAATGACTATATTATTGCAGGTGCTGGAAATGACAATATTGATGGCGACGATACCGACTCAGTTACTATAAATGGAGCAAGTGACACCCTTGACTTTACATCAATAGCAATAACTGATGACACTGGCGATACAAGAGATAGTGATGGAACAGGGCTTGATTCTGCTGTAACTGATAGTTACAAAGGTATTGAGATAGATTTAGGAGTTGTAACCGCACAAAGAATTCATGCAACTTACGGCACAGATACAATTACAAATATTGAAAATGTAATTGGAAGTGACTTGGGAGATTATTTAGCTGGAAATAGTGGAAATAATACATTTGATGGAAGATCTGGAAACGACTATATAATTGGCCTTGGTGGCGCGGATAAACTACTTGGTGGAGCTGGAACTGATACTGTTGATTTTAGTGTTGGCTCACCAACTACTGGAATTATCGTAGATATGACAACAAACCAAACTGAAGGAAGTAATGGTAGTTATAGAGTTCAAAATGATGGTTTTGGAAATAAAGAATTTATTGATGGAATTGAAAACATAATTGGAACAAATTCGGCAGATATTATCTATGGAGATGGGTTATCAAATTCACTTGTTGGACTTGCTGGAAATGATACTTTAAGAGGTGGCGGAGAAAGCGATACACTTGATGGAGGTGCTGATAGCGATACGGCTGATTTCTCTGATTTGGCTTTTGGTGTTGTTCTTGATTTGGACACTGATGATGGCGGAAGCTCAAGTGGAACAGCAGTTTCAAATGGTAAAACAGATTACCTGATAGCTATTGAAAATGTAATAGGAACAGATAGAAGTGACACCATAACAGGAGATCATAACAATAATACTATATTTGCAGGCGGTGAAAACGATACAATTAAAGGTCTTGGTGGAGTTGATTATCTTGATGGTGGAGTCGGGATTGATACTATTGATTTCAATGATGGAACACAAGGGGTGAAAATAAATCTATCAGTTAGTCAAACATTCGGAACTGATACAACTTACGCTATTCAAAATGATGGTTTTGGAAATAAAGAGTTTGCAACAGGCATTGAAAATGTTGTAGGTACATTGTATGTCGATACAATTATTGGTGATGGAAGTGATAATAAACTAGAGGGTGGAGCTAGTGGCGATACACTTTATGGAGGAGCTGGAAGTGATACTTTAACTGGTGGAATTGGAGCCGATACATTTAGAGGCGGATTAGGTGATGACATTATCTATGGAACCGATACCGCACTAACTGCTAATAGTGATAGAGATGTGCTTGATTATAGTGCTTCAGCTACTGGAATTACAGCTAATCTTGGTACTACAACGACTCATAGCTACCTAAATGGAGCAGTTTTAAATACAACAGAAAATACAGCAACAGGTGAAGGTACAGATAAAATATATGATATTCAAGATGTTATAGGTTCAAACAATATTGACATTTTAATAGGTGATAGCGGTGTTAATAGTCTTATGGGACGAGGCGGAAATGATATATTATTTGGTCTTGGTGGAGCTGATGTAATTTCTGGTGAAGATGGTGAAGATACTATTTTAGGTGGACTTGACGGAGACACAATCTATGGTGGTACAAGTACTGCTGATAGCGGAATAGCGGACTGGATTGATTATAGTTATGTTGTCAATACAAATGCAATTAACGCTGATTTAAGTCGAACAAACAATCAGGAAATATTCTTAATTGGAACAGCTTCATCGTTTGATCATGTTGTTGGTATTGAAAATATCAAAGGTACAAAAAACGCAGATATACTAAAAGGTAGTGATAGTTTTGCAAGTATAAATACACTTGATGGTTACACTGGAAATGATACTATTTACTCTTCAAAAGGGGCTGATTATATTGATGGTGGAGCAGGTGTTGATACGCTTGACTACACAGGGGCGACTACAAAAGTAATTGTTGATTTAGGGATAAATAAAGCTCTTGATGATGGAGATCACAATGGAGCTAGTTTAGTTGAAGATTTAATCTACAATATAGAAAGAATCATAGGGACAACTGGAAACGATGAGATTTATGGAGATAGTTCAGCAAATACACTAGAAGGTGGAGCTGGAGTTGATACATTAAAAGGTCGAGAGGGTGATGATAATATTTTAGGTGGAGCAGGAGCTGATACTATCGAAGGTGGAGATGGAATTGATACAATTCAAGGTGGCACAGGAAATGATACTATTTACGGTGGCGTCGGTGTTGATACTATTTTTGGAGATGAAGATGATGATATTATTTATGCTGGAGCAGGAAATGACTCAGTAACTGGTGGAGCTGGAAGTGATACTTTAAGCTATTCACTTGCTGAATCTTTAGTTGTTGTAAATCTTGCTGATGGTGGGACAAATTTTGGTACGGCTGTTGGTTCATTAGAGGGAACTGATACTCTAAAAGATCACATAGAAATAATAAGAGCTTCAAATTATAATGATACTTTAATAGGATTTAGTGGAACTTCAATCGTCGGCAATAATTATGATGATACATTGCTAGGAGAGGGTGGTGATGATACTATCTATGGCGGAATTGGAAATGATTCACTAAATGGTGGAAGTGGAGATGATATTTTTAGAGGTGGAGCTGGAAATGACATCATAGATGGAGATACTGGGTCTAATACGATTGACTTTAGTGATGTTAGTTCTGGTATAACTGTTTATCTTGATAAAAAAGATGGAACAGATACAGCGACTACTTATGAGGTTATGAGTGATGGATTTGGTGGATTTGATAGACTTTATAATGTTACAAAAGTGATAGGTTCAAACCATAATGATACAATCAAAGGTACTACTGGAACTGACACATTGGTAGCTGGTGGTGGAGATGACTTTATCATTGCAACTGGCGGTGGAGATAGTATTGATGGAGGAAGTGCAAACCAAACAAATGGTGACTGGCTAAGCTTCCAACTTGTAGGTGAAAATACTTCAGACCCAGATGGATTTACTGGAGTTCGAGCTAATATGAGTGGTGGAAGTATCACTGGTGGACTTGGAGCTACAACTATTTTTGAAATAGAAAACCTAAAAGGGACAAGTTTTAGAGATATGTTAACTGGAGATAATCTAAATAATACTCTTGATGGATTTGGCGGAAACGATTTAATTGATGGTGGAGTAGGAAATGATCACTTATTGGGCGGAGCAGGAAACGATACACTAAGAGGTGGAGCCGGACTTGATAAATATGATGGTGGAGATGGAATCGATATTGTGGATTTCTACAATGAAGCATCATCTGTTATTGTTAACTTAAGCACAAAAGAAATTACAGATGGGGCTGATAATTCTGAAACAGATATTATAAATATAGAAAATATAGGCGGTACAAGTCTATATGGAGATACATTAAGCGGAAATAGTGGAGTCAATACAATCTATGGATATGGTGGAGCTGATACAATCTATGGGCTTGATGGTATTGATACATTGTTTGGTGGAACAGGAAATGATAAGCTTTATACAGGTGTTGGAATAGGTGATATTGCTGATGGCGGGGAAGGAACTGATACACTTTATGGAAACTTTGATGGAGACTTCTTGTATGGTGGAGCTGCAAATACTGTTGGGTTTAGTGAAGAGGACTGGATAGATTTCACAGGTTCAATTGGTGTTAATATAGATTTAGTAACAGTAGTAACGGCTGGAAGCGGAGCGTACGCTGGAAGTTATGCTAAAGCGATAAACATTACAGATTCTGCAAAATTTGATTATGTTATGAATGTTGAAAATGCAATTGGTTCAAGTGCTAATGATACTTTTAGGGGAACAGATGATAAAAACTCATTTTTAGGTGGAGATGGAAACGATGTGATGTATTTGTCTCTCGGGAATGATAACTATGATGGACAAGGTGGAAGTGACTGGCTTAGTCTACAATATATGAATTCTGCAAATGAAATTCGTCTTGATGGCGGTACTGCTGGTAGCACATTAATATCAAATGTTGAAAATATTATAGCATTTAATGGTGCTCAAAATACTACTGTTTGGGGAAGCGGATATGATAATACATTCATAATGTATGATGGAGTTGATCATGTTTTAGGAAACAGTGGAAATGATGTTTATGATTTGGGTGCAGGTGATGATAGAGCGAGTGCAAATCAAGGACAAGATACTTTAGTAGGTGGATCTGGTTTTGACTACCTTGATTATAGACATTTCTGGGGGCAAAGTACTAGTAATGTGATAATTTTGACAAGTCAAGATTTAAATGGCGATGGAGATACTAGTGATACATATGAAAGTACAACTATCGAAAGTGTTACAGTTACAGGTCTTGCAACTCTTGCTAACGGAACATATGAATTCTTTAAAGTTAGAGATGGACTTGGTGCGTATGACTATATTTATAAAGAATCTGATGGAACAGCAGATTTTGAAGGTTTCTACTTGTCTTGGAATGGAGATATTTTTAGTGGTGACTCTGAAGGCAATGCTGTATTTAGTTATGAAGGTAATGATACTATCTATGGACAAGGTGGAGCTGATTATATTGTGGCTGGATCTGGATCAGACCTTGTTTATGGTGGTGCCGACAACGACAGCATTTGGGGTGAAGGTGATGCTGACTATCTTATTGGAGGCGCTGGCAATGATCATGTTGATGGTGGAGATGGCAATGACAATATTTGGGGTGAAGATGGAGATGATAACCTTTATGGTCAAAATGGAAATGATACAATCTATGATGGCGTTGGAACTGATTACATAGATGGTGGGGGAGATTTGGCTGATTATCTATTGTTTGTTGGAGGAAGTTCGCGAGTGGTTGTAAATCTTAGTGGAGCAACAATCAGTTATGATGCTTCAAATTTGGCTGGAAATCTTCTAATTGACTCTTATGGAAATTTTGAAACAGTTGTAAATATAGAGCATATAACGGCTACTATTTATAATGATACATTGGCTGGTGGAGATTCAAATAATACATTTAATGGAGGGGATGGAAACGACCATATCTATGCTTCTTTAGGAAATGACTATATACAAGGTGGAGCTGGAACAGACATAATGAATTTTTCTAATCTTACTACACAAAGTGGCGTTTCTATTGATCTCTATTCACAACACAATGCAGTCTTTAATACTGCTGGAACTAGTTATGTAAGTACTGTTTTTGGTATTGAAAATTTGGTTGCTTCATCTCAAAACGATACAATATTAGGTGATGATATTGTAAATACAATTTACGGAGGGGCAGGTATAGACACAATTACTGCGCGCTTAGGTAATGATGTACTTTATGGTGAAGCTGGAAATGATACTATTAATGGTGGTGGCGGAGATGATACTATTGACGGTGGAGCAGATAGTGATACAGTTAGCTTTACTGGGGTTGGAAGTTCAATTAGTATTAATCTTGATACAGTCGTAAATGGCGGAATAGCAGCAACTAGAGCAATAGGAGATGGGACAGATACTTTGGTTGGCATTGAAAATGCAATTGGTGGAAACAGTGGCGATATAATTTATGGAGACGGTAATGTAAACACTATAAGTGGTGGAACTGGGGATGATAGTTTATTTGGTGGTGCTGGAGACGACATTTTAAATGGTGACTCAGATATTGATATACTTGATGGTGGAACAGGAAATGACAGACTAAACGGTGGAACTGGTGATGATACTATTGTTATGTTAACTGGAGATGGAAATGATACAATTAATGGTGGAACAGGACTTGATGTTTTAGATTTTAGTACGTATACAAGCTCTATGAATCTTACCCTTAGCGCAAGTTTCACAACGACATATTTCGGAACTGATACTATTACAAATGTGGAAGGAATCAAAGCTTCAACTGTTGGAGATACAATTACTGGAGATGCAAATAGCAATATTATTTATGGTATGGCAGGAAGTGATACGCTAAGTGGACTTGATGGAAATGATACTATTTATGGTGGAAATGACAATGATACGCTTATTGGTGGTGCTGGAGATGATTATTTAAGTGGTGAGGGTGGATCTGACTGGGCTGACTTTACTGGTACAAATGTAAATATGAATATAGATTTAAGATCAAATAAAGCTTTAGGAGAAGGGACAGATACACTAATATCAATTGAGCATATCAAACTTGGAAATGGTACGAATGTAATACAAGGTGATGGTACAAGTAATACTATACAAGGTGGTACAGGAAGTGATACCTTAACTTATGTTGATGCAACAGGAGCTGTTAGTGTAACACTTTCAGGAACAGTAAGTGGAGCTGATGGTAGTGATGCTTTTAGTGGAATTGAAAATTTCATAGGAAGCGGAAGTAATGATACATTTACACACAATGCAGTCTTTAATGGTTCACTTGATGGTGGTGTTGGAACTGATACGCTTAATTATAATTCTTCAACTACAGCGATGACTGTTACAAATAATAGTTCAATTACTGGTGGTGGAAACACTACGGCACTTACAAATATAGAGATTATAAAAACTGGTACTGGAGCTGATACATTTAATATGAGCAGCATAGCTGGAATCAATACTCTTGATGGAGGTGGTGGAACTGATACATTAAGTTTAAGTGGAAGCCTAGATTTGACTGGTATTTCATTACTAAACTTTGAGAATTATGATGTTGGCGCAGGACTAACTCTGACAATCCAAGCTAGTCAATTAACAGGAAAAACAGTTACAGGTGCTGGTATTGTAAATGTTACGAATCTTGATGCCGCTACTGCATTAAACGCAAATTTTGCAAATGTTGCAGCAGGCATTACCCTAAATGTTGATTGGTCGGGAACAGCAACATATACTGGAAACCTTACAAATGTAGATACTTTAAAAGTATCAAGTGGAACAATGACTGTTAGTGATGATATTTTAGGAAACATCCCTGTGAGTGGAACTGGAAGTATTGTTGTTCAAGTTGATACATCATCATCTCAAGATTTTGCAAATTTAAGTTTAAGTGGTACTAAAACTGTGACATTTACTGCTGACTCTGTATTTAGCGGAGATTTTCAAAATGCTAGAGTGAGTGTTAATAGTGGTGTAACTTTAACAACAACTTTTGCTAAATTATCTGGAAAAACCATAAGCGGTGCGGGAAATATAACATTAAGTGATTCTAGTGTAACAGCCACAAATGCAAATTTCATAGCAAATTCTATAAGTGGAATAGTAACAGCAACAGTAACAGCAGACACGGCAAGTGCTTTAAATACAGCATTAGCAAATGCAACAAGTTCGGATGCATTGACTTTAACAGTAAATGGAACTACAGCAGCAGCAACAGATTTAACAGGACTTGATGGAAAAACAAGTGTGGCAGTAAACGCAAGTGCAATAACAGCAATCACAGGAACTGGAGCAGAAGTAGCAGCAGTAGTAGCAGCAAGCGGAATAACAACAGCAACAAATTATGCTGCAACACTAAGTGGAACTTCAAGTGCTAGTGATGTAAATACAGTTGCAGGAGATACAACAGGAATAGTAACAACAACAGTAACAGCAGACACGGCAGCATCGTTAGTTGCAGGATTAGGAAATGCGGATTCAAATGATGCCTTGACATTAACAGTAAATGGAGCAACAGCAACAGCTGCTGATTTAATAACACTTGATGGTAAAACATCAGTTGATATAAGTGTAACAGCAACAGCAGTAACAGGAACATATGCTGATTTAACAACTGTATATACTACTAATGCAGCAAATTATGCAAATCTTGGAGATGAAGCTATAACAATAACAGATACACAAAGTGCTACAAATGTAAATGCAATTCTGACTAAAACATCAGCGATAGTTACAGCAACAGTAACAGCAGATACAGCAGCAAATTTAAATACAAATTTAGCAAATGCAACAAGTTCAGATGCATTGACTTTAACAATAAATGGTACAAGTGCAACTGGAGCAAATCTGACTGCGCTTGATGGCAAAACAAGTGTTGCAATCACAATCAGTTCATCAAGTGGTTTTGCTGTTTCTATGGCTTCTGGTGAAACATTGAATCTAAGTGGCTTTACAAATAGTGTTACGGGGGGAGCTTTAACTATAACTGATAACACAGGAAATGAGATTATTACAGGAACAGCAGCAAGTGATATTGTAAATCTAACTAGTGGAAATGATACGGTTGATCTTGGCAATGGTTCTGATACGATAAATGTAACAGCTTCTAATATCAATACTAGCGATAATATTTCAGATACTGGATCTACTGGAACTGATATTTTAAATATCACAACAAGTGGTACAATTGATAGTGCAAACCTAATCGATGTAAGTGGAATTGAAACTTTAAATCTATTTAGTGGTGCTGATACTATAACTTTTGATGATTTGGCAGAATTTAATAGCTTTAGAAATGAATTTACCGACATTGTTGATGCAGGTGGAAACGATAGTTTATCGTTTGGAAGTACAGCAATTAGTGGTGATTTAGACTTCTCAAAACTTGCAGAATTTGAAAACTTAAATCTTTCAAGTGTTGCTGATAATCTTACAATTAGTGGAGATGAACCAGATGCTATAAATGGGCTAGCTGGAAATGATACTTTTACTATCAATTTTAATAATCTACTTAACTTTGATTTTGATGGCGGAAGTGACACTGATACTGTTAAGGTTAATGGAACAGGAACAGGGGAATCAACTTCTGGAGCAAACTTTGAAACAGCTAGCGGAGCAGGATTCTCAAACATTGAAACACTTGACTTAACTGGACTTGATTTTGGTGGATTTAGTGATGATGAAGAGTATCTGTTTACAGATTCAATGCTTGATGCATGGAATGGTGCAGGATCAACATTTACGCTTAAAATCAATGCTGAAGATGCTGAAAATATTAAGTTTACAGAAGAAGGTGGAACAGTAAGAGAAGGAACTGGTTCAGGTGATAGTGGACATACTATAACTACTGGTGATTATGATCTTGGTAATACAACACTACATATTGACATAGTATAAAAATAAAAAGGACAAAAAGATGTTTAAAAAAGTAGAAGTTCTTGATAAAGCTAAACACAAAGATATAAAGTTTGATGATGTATCACCAAATGAAGTAGCAAAGCATATCAACCTTATCCCTTTGGGTTTTGATGAGGTTTTGGATATGAGTTTTTTTTGTCCTGTCATTATAAGTGGAAAAGGCGATAATCTTGAGTTTATGGCTTTTTGTGGAATAAATCCACTTGTCACAATTTTTAACAAAGAGGGGCAATATCTCCCTTTTTATACACAAACTTATCCATTTTTAAATGGGGTAGTAATTGATGAAAAGAATGGAAGACAAGAGATTATAGCTATCGATAAAAGCGACTTTGTGGATAAGAAAAAAACAAATATTATTTTTAAAAAAAGTGGTGAACTTGATATTTTGGCAAGTAAAAAGATAGAACTTATAAGAACACTAAATAAAAAACGAGATATAAGTAAGAAAATTATCAAAGAACTCAAGAATCATGAATTGTTAAAAGAGCAAGATTTTCAAATAGGCTACCAAGATGAAACAAAAACCATACTTGATAAGTTTTTTGTAGTAGATAGAGTAAAATTGCAACAACTTGATGATGAAACTCTGGCTCTTTGGAGTAAAAAAGGGTGGATAACACTTATCGATATGCATCTAAAGTCATTAGGTAATTTTAAAAAAGTGATTTTTTCAGAAAAATAGTTTGAAAATTGAGATATTGTGCGACTTTTAAGTGCATATTGCAAAAATTGTGTAGTTATTAGCCAGTATCTCTATTTGATTTATAACCCTTTGTAGTATAATTTTTCTAAACACACGAAAAATTAAACAGGAGGTCACAATTGCTCGAACAATCAACAACACAAATAGGTAAATTTTGGGAAATTTACCACAAACAAGATAGACAAAAAATTGAAGAATTTACAAAATATATGGACAAGTTTGCTGTTAATTTCAATCTTTACAAAGATGGAAATTTTATTGAAAGATCGTTACCTTTTGATGTTGTACCTAGGATTATAGGAGCAGATGAGTTTAATAAAATGGATAGAGGACTATCTCAAAGGGTAAAAGCTTTAAATCTCTTTTTGGAAGATCTGTACACTGATCAAAAAATAGTCAAAGCCGGTATAATTCCGCAAGAGTTTATCTATCAAGCAAAAGGTTTTCTAAAAGAACTTGTAGGACACTCACCGTCAAAAAAATTAAGAACACATATCAATGGGATTGACCTTGTAAAAGATACCGTTACAAATGATTGGATTATTTTAGAAGATAATTTAAGAGTTCCAAGTGGGGCTAGTTATCCTTTGTCAATTCGTGATACTTACCGAAAAATCTACCCAGAATTTTTTGAAAGTCTAAAAATTGAGCCGATTAAACAATATCCAACTTATATCAAAGAATCTATGGATTATGTAAATTGTGGTGGAATAAATGTAGTCTTAACTCCTGGAAGATTTAATTCAGCATACTATGAGCACAGCTATTTGGCGCAAATGAGCGATGCACTTTTGGTGCGAAATCATGAGCTTATTGTAAAAGATAAAGTTGTTTATTTTAAAAATTATGATGGGAAGCTTGTAAGGGTTGGGGCTGTTTATAGACGACTTGATGATGAATTTTTAGATCCAAGTTTCTTTAATCCTGAAAGCTTAATCGGGGTTCCTGGCATTATGGAAGCTTATTTAGCTGGTAACGTAGCACTTCTAAATGCCCCTGGAAATGGTGTTGCGGATGACAAAGGGATATATTATTTTGTCCCTCAAATGATAAAATATTATTTAGGTGAAGAAGCACTCCTTAAAAACGCACCAACATATCTACCTTATTTTCCTGATGATATGAAATATATGATGGAAAATATGGAAAAACTTGTAATAAAAGATGTGGCAGAAGCTGGAGGATATGGGGTTATGTTCGGGCATAGTATGTCAAAAATCCAAATCGAAGACTTAAAAACTATCATTAAGGCAAATCCTAGAAGATTTATAGCTCAAGAGCTTATCGAATTTTATGATGAGGAGTGCTATATAGGTGATAAATTACTTCCACGAAAAGCTGATTTTAGGGCTTATGTTGTTATGGCTGAAGAGCCAAAAGTATGGAAATGTGGGCTTACTAGATATGCTATGGAAGCTGGAAATTATCTTGTAAATTCCTCTCAAGGCGGGGGATTTAAAGATACATGGGTAATGGGAGAATAATGTGAAACAGTTAATTACAACAAATGCAGCAATAAGCCTTTATTGGTTGGGACGATATTTAGAGAGAATTGAAGCATCACTTATTGATATAAATAGAGCTTATGATAATATTATTGATGTTGATAAAAATGAAGGCGTAGCTTTATTTGAAAAACTAGGGATTGATATAGAATATGAAAATTCATCTGAGTTTCTAAATGTTGCCATCTTTGGGGATCATCCATCAAATTTATATGATTTGCTTACAAATGCAAGGGAAAATGCGATTATTTCAAGAAGCTATATAGAAGCTGAAGCTTTTGGTTCAATCATAGAGCTTCACAAACATTTTGAAGTGGCTCAAAAAAATTCCCATTTTGTTGATTTTAGATTTATAGATACAGCGATGTCACTTATAAGTGAAATTTGGGGTGAGCTTACACGAAAACAAACTAGAAAATTAAACGACTATTTTATTGCCATGGGGAAAAATGTTGAAAAAGTTGACATGAGCCTTAGAGTTGGTAGGGATAAAGAGTTTGCTTTAGTGGTTATGAAAGAGATAGACTCAATAGTTTCAATATTGGCACCAAATGCAAGTTTCAAACCACACGATACAAATGATAGTGATGAGGTTATTTTGGCTTCAATCAACAATAAAATCAATAAAATAATAACGGAGTAATATACTTTGAAGATTAAAACAAAAGAGATTTTCAAATCAGAACTCCCTGTTGGGGAGAGTTTGTCTATTAAGCGAACTAGGTTTGAAGGTGATAGTGTTACAAATGAATCAAAGCGAATCTCAATAGTAAGTGGGATTCATGGAGATGAGCTTGAGGGGCAGCTTGTAATCTATCTTTTGGCTAAGTGGTTAAAAGAAAATAGTGAGAAAATAAAGGGTATTGTTGATATTTATCCTGCTGTGAATGCACTTGGGGTAGATACTATTACAAGGGGTTTTCCTATCTATGAAGTTGATTTAAATCGTTCTTTCCCTGGTGGGAAAAATGATTTTTTACCTGGGCAAATCGTTTATGCACTAACACAAGATATAAAAGGTAGTGACATAGCAATTGATATCCACTCAAGTAATATTTTTCTTCGTGAAATCCCACAAATTCGTATCAATAAAGAGTTTAGTCCATCAACTTTTCCGCTAGCTAAAGAGCTTAATTGTGATTTTATTTGGATTCATGACGCCGTAACTGTACTTGAAGCCACATTTTCACATACATTAAATTCACTTGGTACAAAAACTCTAGTTGTTGAGATGGGTGTTGGGATGCGACTTACAAATAGATATGGCGCTCAGCTTTTAGAAGGTATTTTAAATCTTATGAAAAAAGAGGGGATTATAGATACTGATGAGGAGTTTGAAGTAAGGGTTCCATTTACCTCTGAAACTGGAAGTGTAGCTTATATGAATGCCCCTAAAAGTGGGCTGTTTGTACAGTTTTTGGATCATTGTGCGGTTGTTAAAAAAGATGACAAGATAGGCGATATTGTAGATCCTTTAACTGGAGAATTGTTAGCAGAGTTAAAAGCACCATCAAGTGGGATTTTGTTCACTTTGCGAGAATATCCAGTAGTTTACGAAGGCTCTTTAATTGCTAGAATTTTTGGCGAATTTGAATAGGTGGTGTATGTATGAAAAAAATTGAGATATTAAGATTAGAATCTTTAAGTCGCGCGCCACTTGTTATTGAGGGATATTTATTTAAAGGAAGTGATCCAAAAGCCCCATCTTTAGCTATTGTTGGAGCAATGGATGGAGATGCTATACTGCCACTTTTTTGCTCATCACAAATGGTTAGTTGGCTAAAAAGTATAGATAAAGAGAAAATTAAAGGTGATATTTTAATTATTCCATCAATTAATCATTATGCACTAAATATCGCTCAGAGATTTTGGCCACTAGATAAAACAGATTTAAATATGATGTTCCCAGGGTACAAAGAGGGGGAAACAACACAAAGAATTGCAGCAAAAGTTTTTGAAGCGATTAGTGGTTACACATACGGGATAAATCTTGAAAGAAGACGGGACCCAACAAATTGTTTACCCCATATAAAACTTTTTAAAAGTGGTTATGAGGATTTGGCAGGGGCGAAAAAATTTGGCTTTAAGATTGTTCATCATAGCGAATTAAACTCAATCGATACGGTAACCTTACAATACAATTGGCAACTTTGGGGGACAAAAGCATACTCAATAGTTTGTCCTATTGATAATTTAGTAGATAGTAATATTTCAAACCAAATTCATCAAGCTATGGTTAGGTTTATGGACAAAAGTCGTGTTATTGAACATAATACTTTCAATGCTTACGAATCTAATATTGTTACAAAAACAAATTTACGAGTGATAAAAGCAAAACGAAGTGGTATTTTTATCCCAAAAGAGTGTGTTGGAAACTATGTTTTTAAGGGGCAAATTTTAGGTGAAATTATCCACTCATTAAATGGTGAAGTTATAAATGAGATAAAAGCGTCAAGTGACGGAATGGTCGTTTGTTGTTATAATAATTCACTAATTTTGGAAAATGCGGTTGCATTTAGGATTGCAAAATTTAGATAAATTTTAATGGTATTTATTTTTTATAGAAGCAAAAGCGTTAAATCTCTTTTGCTTCTATAAATTTTACTTTTCCTTTGAAGTAAAGATTTTCATCATCTTTTCTAATTATTAATTCCTCTTTACTTTTTGGATAAACTTTACAGATATTGTCAATAAGTCCAAGGCTAAAAGCTCGTAAAAATGAAGCAACCATACCAGTTCCACAAGCTAAAGTTTCCCCCTCAACCCCTCTTTCAAAAGTTCTTACAAAAAGTTTTCCATCTTCAACTTTTGCAAAGTTTACATTTGTATTGTATTTAGTTCTTAATTTAGAGCATAGTTCAAGATCAAAATCATCTAAATTATCAGTCATTATCACAAGATGAGGCACACCTGTATTTACAATCCAACATAAAAAACCAACTTCAAAAAATGGCTCTTTTATTTCAAATGGTTTTGTCATTTGAGTCTCTACAATATCACCATCAACAGCACAATTAATCTCACCTGCACCAGTTAAAAACTTCATAAAACTACCAGTTAGTTGGTTTGTAAAAGCATACAAGGCAACTGCTCTTGTACCATTTCCACACATTGAAGCTGTTGAGCCATCATTGTTGTAAAATAACCACTCAAAATCATAAACTATATGTGGAACCATAACAATTAAGCCATCAACTTCCTCTTTTTTACATAGTTCAATCGCTAAATTACTATAATCCTTTCTTTCATTTGTGTGAAAAATAACAAAACTATTTCCACTTGCATCATACTTTGAGTATCTCATTTTTAACCCTTTCAACCTCTTTTATTAAATTCGGTAAATCTTTACTATTATCGATAGTATATGTTGAGAGATTTTTTTTCTCCTCTATATCCATCTGATTATTGATTTTTGTTTTAGCGACAAGCTCATCGCAATTGTCTCTTTTTTGAAGCCTTTTAATTTGGGTATCTTTTGGTGTATAAACAACAATACTTCTTTTGATATCGTAGTTTTTGTTTTCAAAAAAAAGTGGAATATCTATCAAATATGGGATATTGTTTTTTTCAAAAATAGTAGCTTCTTCCTCTATCTCCTCTTTTATAAGTGGATGGATAAAGTTCTCTAATTTTTTCTTCTCATCTTGATTATTAAAAATCAAAGTTCCTAGTTGTTTTCTTAAAACTTTACCATTTTCTATGTAGCTATCTCCAAAAAGTTCACCAATTTTTTCATTATGGATATCAAGTAATTTATGCGCTAGTGCGTCAGCGTCGATAGTTAAAAAACCATAAAGCTTAAAAAGGTTTGCTACTGTACTTTTTCCAGTTGCTATTCCACCAGTTAAAACTATTGCATTTTTAAACATTCAATATTATCTTTTCGCTATACCTGTAAGTGGTTTTTGAATATAGTTTGGCATAACAAAAGAAGCATTATGAAGCTCTGTGTTGTAGTAGTTAGCATCTATAAAATCACTTCTATCTAGTATAATATCAGCTTGCGGGTGATATTTTTTTGAAGCCAAAATCATCATATTTTCCCCAGCGTTGTATGGCATAGTTATCCAGAAATTTTTTGCAACTGTTGTTAGGTCTTGTTTCATTTGTTTGCTATCTTTATCAAATGATGTAACTTTACAAGCAAACATTCCACATTTGTCTTCAAGGTTTCTCATTACATTTGCCATAACAGAATCATCTAAAACCTCACTATTGTAAAGTACAACATCAAATTTGTCATCAACATTGAAGCCATCACTAAATGTAACTTTTATACCATATTTTTTTAGTTCATTTTTTATTGCTTCATCAGCATTTACTGCTAAAACTGTTTGTGGTTCTTTGTGTGAACACATTGCTATATGAACCAACATCTCACTATTTATAATATTTTTATCCATTTTATTTCCTTAATTTGTAACTTTATTTGGCGACACTTTAACTAAGTTTATTTAATTTTATATGAAACTAACTATCAAGTGATGAAGTAAAGCTGTACTTAATCCAGCAAAAATTCCTGCAACCACATCATCTCCCATAACACCCATTCCACCACCAACTTCTCTATCTATCCGTCCAATAACTGAAGGCTTCCAAATATCAAAAAGTCTAAACATCCCAAATGCAATAATTGCCATCAGATAACCATCGCTTGCCACTCCAGCAATACTCATCGCTATCCACATACCAGCTAACTCATCTATCACGATTTCACTATTATCGTGTGTTCCAACATCTTTTTCGTAGATATTTATCTCTTTTATTGCCAAGATGGTGATTAAAATTGAGAGTAAAAAAAGTGTAGTGAGATTAAATATATTTAAAATAACCATTCCAAGTATAAGAGCAACAAAGCTCCCAACTGTCCCTGGAGCCTTTTTTGATAAGCCACTATAAAATAGGGTTAAAAATATTTTTCTTGTTTTTTGATCCATTATTTATCTTTCTCTATTCCAAATTTTTTTCTTTTTTCCCAAAGAGATTTTCGGCTAATTCCTAGTTTTTTACTAAGTTCTGTATCTGGATATTGGTTTTGAAAATTTAATACCATTAATTTTACATACTCATTTATTGTCATAATCGTATCGTTTTGAATTGATCTAACATCTTTTTTAATAGATATTTTTTCATAAGGGAAATTTTCAACCGTATCAAGTGAACAAATTACAACATCAGTATCTTTGATGTTTTTTATTAGCAAATCTTTTGAGCTATTTTTGATATTGTGAAAATCATAAATATAGATTAATTTATCATTTATATGGGAGAAATCAAACTTAAACTCTTTTGTAAGTGATACAAATTCAATAGGTTTTTTGAGTGTTTTTGATAGTTCAAAAACTATCTTATCTGCTTCTTTTTGGTCATTTGTTTCTACTAGAAATGGAAATTTTGACGGGATACTTATCTCACTTGTAGTTGTATGAAACAAAAATTCCATATATTCTTCAAGAACTTTATTTTGAAGTTTTAACGCTTCAAATTCTTTGTAGTGTTTTATTTTTCGTAAAAGCTCATCAATACTAAATGGTTTTAAAACATAATCATTTGCTCCAGCTTTTAAAGGTCTTGTTACGGTGGCATCACTTACATAAGATACTAAAAGTATTATTGTGCTATTCGGGTATTTTTTAATAATTTCAATTGTGTCACCAACTGGAATGTTTGTAGATAATAATATTGTTTCGTATGTTTTATATCTATCTGCTTCTAAAATTGATGCGTAGTGTGTCGGTGTAAATCCATCATCTTGTAGTTTCGATGATACTTTTTGTGCTAAATAAATATCATCTTCTAGTATTAAAACGTTTGACATCTAATCTCTCCAATTGTAAAATTTTAGTGACGCTATACTTTGAACTGCAACACCCTCGCATCTTCCGATAAATCCAAGTTTTTCAGAAGTTGTGGCTTTGATGTTGACTTTAAAATTTGGTATTTTTAAAAGGTTTGCGATTGTTTTTTTAATCTCTTGTTTGTATGGATTTATTTTCGGAATCTCTGCAATTATTGTGATATCAACATTGACAACTACAAAACCAACATTTTGGATAAAATCAACTATATAACTCAATAATATTTTAGAGTCAGCACCTTTGTATTTTTCATCAGTATCTGGAAAAAATTCCCCAACATCACCAGCCCCAATAGCACCAAGAAGCGCATCAATTAGGCTATGGATAACTACATCACCATCACTATGGGCTTGAAAGCCAAAGTTTGATGGGATATGTACACCGCCTAAAAACATTTTCTTTTCATCAATAAACGGGTGGATATCGTACCCAGTCCCAACAAAAGTATCACTTGATGGAGATGGCAAACAATCGATTTTTTCTAATTCATCTCCAAAAGTGAGTTTTATCGATTTTTGTGAGCCTTGTGTGTAAAAAACAGTTCCACCACTATTTTTGATTGCACTACTATCATCTGTAAAAATTATATCTGTATTGAGCGCTATTTTTAGTTTTGAAACAACGCTTAGTTGTGGTGTTTGGATAAGTTTGACATCATCTCTTTCTATTGTGTTATCTTTGTACACAACTGTGTCTGAAGATTTTAAAGCTGGGACAATACAATCAGCTTTATCAATATTTTCAAACAGCTCACCAATAATGTTTTGTGAGATACAACATCTTGCTACATCTGTTACCATAACATAGGAAGATGTTACAAATTGTAAGGCATTTTTCATTGAGTCTTGTCTTTCGTTTCCACCTGCAACAAAAAAGTATTCATCGCTAAAATTTGACATATATTTCAGTTCATCTTGGTGTGCTACAACAATTATTTGTGAAAAATCTCTATAACTGCTCAGCTTTTGTGTTACAAATAGCCAAAGTGGAATATCTCCACATCTAAGCCACTGTTTTTTCGGATTTAACCCAAATCTTGTTGAGTTTCCAGCGCATAAAACTATTAATGTTGTATCTTTCAAATCAATCCTTAGATGTTTTAGTGTGTAAAAAAGTTACTGATTATAATAGAGAAATACTTAAATTTTTACGAAAATTGGTTAAATAGTAACAAAAACCACTTCAAATTCGAGATAATTTAAAGTGTAGTTTTTATAAAGTTCTTTTGCTTCTTTGAAGTTTAGTTTTCCATCGCCTCCAACTCCAGAATTTTTTATATAGTCAAATAATTCTTTTTTTGATTCAAAGTTAAGTTTGTAGTTGAAGAGTTCAAAGGAGGCTTTATATGGTGCAAAAGCTCCTTTTATCTCATCGTATGAGAGTATCGATTTTGGTTTTTGTGTAATTCGATAAATCTCTTTAAATGTATTTGATGTAAAAAGGACAGCTTTAAAGTTTTTTGTTTTTGGTATTAAAAGACTTAGGAGTTTTGGTAGATTTTTTGACCATTGAAGTGCAGATGATGAGATGATAGTATCAAAAGTTTTATTTTCCAATTCATAAAAAAATGCTTCACTATCAAAATCAAAACACTTGATTGTGAGATTTTTGTGTTTTGGGTGAAGTTCACACATTTTTGATGAAAAATCAATTGCAAAATAGTTATCAAACTCCCAGTCTAGTTCTCTAAAAATTTGCCCAGTTCCACATCCAAGTTCTAAGATATTTTTTGGTTTATTTGTTATTTCTCTAACTAAAGCTTTTGATACAATCCTTTGGATTATGTTGTTATTATCGTAATCTTTAGCGTATTTTGTGAAGTTGTTTTCTATTGTCATGGTAAAATTTTATCTTTATGTTAGTAAGCTTTGGATAAAATCCGAAAATTTTAAATCTAGGATATTTATATGACATCAACATTATTGATTGTTCAACTTGTATTAACAATACTAATCGTAATCGCAGTTTTATTGCAAAAAAGTTCAAGCATGGGGCTAGGGGCATATAGCGGTGGAAACGATACAATGTTTGGCTCAAAAGGACCTGCTAGTTTACTTGTAAAGGTAACATTTGTATTAGGTGCAGCTTTTGTAATCAACACAATAGCACTTGGATATTTGTATAATAAAGAGCGACAAAGAAGTGTAATTGATTCTGCAAATGCAAATAGTTTAGTGCCACAAGCACCAAAAGTTTCACTTCCAGTAGAAACTCCAACTGCACCAATTTCAAATGAAGTTGCGCCAATTGCACCAACTGTAATCCCAACACAAATCCCAACATCAATACCACAAGCACCAGCTACAAAATAGTTTTGGCTTGTTTGGTCTTTAAAATTTACACCAAGGAGAAAATATGTTAAATGAAATCTACAATGAAACAAAAACGGCAATGGAAAAAAGTATTGAAGCTCTTAAAAGAGATTATCAAACACTAAGAACTGGAAAAGTTAATCCATCTATTTTAGACAATGTTATGGTTGATTATTATGGGAGTAAAACAGGATTAGCTCAAGTTGCTCAAGTTTTAACTCCAGATGCAACTACTATTAAAATTACTCCTTGGGAAAAGGGTCTTATTGGAGCGATTGAGAAAGCTATTTTAGTTGCAAACATCGGTGTAACACCAAATAATAATGGTGAATGTGTACAGCTATTTTTCCCACCAATGACAGTTGACCAAAGAAAAGAGAGTGCAAAAGGTGCTAAAGTTATGACTGATAATGCAAAAGTAGCTATTAGAAATATCAGAAAAAATAGCAATGATAAAATTAAGAAACTTCAAAAAGATAAAGCTATTACAGATGATGAGACAAAAAAAGCTGAAGCAGAAGTTCAAAAAATAACAGATAGTTTTATAGTAAAGGCTGATGATACTTTAAGGGTAAAAGAAGCTGAAATTTTAAAAGTATAAACTATGAATGTAGAGCAAATATACAAAGACGCGAATGCACTATTAGATGGGCATTTTAAATTAAGTAGTGGAAATCACTCTAGAAATTATCTTCAAAGTGCAAAAGTTCTTGAAGATCCAAAAACAGCAAAATTATTAGCTGATGCTTTGGCTTTGCAAATAAAAGAGAGTGGGATTGAGATTGACACAGTTTGTTCCCCTGCACTTGGGGGATTAATTGCTGGATTTGCACTTGCAACTGCTCTTAATGTTAGATTTATTTTTGCTGAACGAGTTGAAGGTGAAATGAGCATTAGAAGAGGCTTTGAGGTAAAAGAGGGTGAAAAATATCTAATTTGTGAAGATATTATCACAACAGGCGGAAGTGCTTTGGAAGCAGCAAAACAAATTGAACTTCAAGGTGGAGTTATAGTTGGATATGCAGCTTTAGCCAATAGGGGATTTTGTGTAAGAACCGGAGTTGAAGCGGAACCAAAAGAGAATTGTAAATTGCCTTGCGGTTTACCACTTTTTGCACTAGAGGATTTTACATTTGAGATATATTCACCAGAGGATTGCCCTATGTGTAAAGAGGGAAGTGTAGCTTATAAACCAGGGAGCAGAGGAAACTAATCCTTTGCTTCTCATGTTGGGTTAAATATCTTTATCCCAACCAAACTCATCAAATAATTTTATAAAATTTTCATCAAAAGATGCTTTGATAACTATATTATCAGATGTTACAGGATGAATGAAGCTAATCATATAAGCGTGTAGAAGTAATCTATTTACAGCAAATTTTTCCCTAAAGAATTTATTATGTTCACCTCTTCCATGTTTTGTATCGCCAACTATATGGTGTGAAATATGTTTAAGATGGCGACGAAGTTGGTGTTTTTTTCCTGTTTTTGGATTTAGCTTTACAAGTGAATATCTTGTTTGTGGGTAGCGGTCTACAAAATATGGCAAAGTTACGATATCTAACCTTTTAAAATATGTTAACGCTTCGGTTGGCTCTTTGGTAACTCCAGCCAACTTCTCCTCTTTTGTATCTAACATTTGCGTTAGCGGATGATCTATAAATCCATCTTGTGGGGTGTGACCCCTTGTGATTGCTATATAAGTTTTATCAACTTGTCCATCACTAAACATCTCCATAAAACTGTTTGCCACATCATGGTGAAGAGCAAATATTAATACACCTGAAGTTGCTTTATCTAGTCTGTGAATTGGATAGACATATTTGCCTATCTGATCTCTTACTATTTGCATAGCAAATTTTGTTTCATATTTATCGATCGGAGACCTATGCACTAAAAGCCCTGATGGTTTATTTATGGCTATAAAAAATTTATCTTGATAGAGAATTTCTAAAGTTTCACTGGTCTGATTTTCTGTCATATTTTTCCTTCAAAATTTATTTTTGATATTATTTCCAAATAAAGTAAACCTATGATAAAATCGCGACCTTATACGAAAATAGAGAATAAAAAGGCAATATATTGGCTAGATGGCGAGAACTAAAAAAAAATAAATTTTCAAAAAATAACACCAGAGCAAAGGATTCTATAAATCTATGTGATGCTTTGTTGATGGCTAGATTTAAAGCTTTTATAACTGATAGTTTTATGTTGCTTATACCAATTATGTATATAGTTTTTTATTTTATTATGGGGAGTCGGGAAGCTTTTGCGGCAGATAAAACTTCTGGTTGGGTGTACATATTTATTCCACATTTTATAGCTGTTGTTTCATTTTGGTATTTTAAAGCTCAAACACCTGGAATGAGAGCTTACGAAGTCTCTTTAATTGATGTAACAAGTGGTTTGAATCCATCACTTTTTCAACTCATTATCAGGTATATTTCTATGAGTATTTTGATGTTTTTGGTTTTTCCAATACTTTTTCCATACTTCAATAAAAACAAACGAACACTATGGGATATCATCTCAAAAACTTGCGTTAAATCATCACCTGTTGATTTGGTGTAGATGCTTTTTTTAAAACTTAGTAGCTTTTATTTTTTTTACTTTGCTGCTGTTGGCGTATATATAATTTTTTTACCCAAAGTTCTTCACGACATCGGTTACAATACTTTTGAAATCGGTGTAGTTTTGGCTTTAGCACCGCTTATGAGATTTTTAACACCTTTTTTATTTTTAAAACATATTAAATTAACTCAAAAACTTTTCAAACTAATACTTTTGCTTAGTGTTTTTTCATCATTTTTATTTTATTTTACAATCCATTATTTCTATCTTTTTATGTTAAATAATGCAATTTTAGGTGTTTGTCTTAGTATTTTACTTCCATATATTGAACTAATCGCACTAAAAGAACTAAACCATAAATATGGAAAATCAAGACTTTTTGGCTCAATTGGGTTTGCATTTATAGGATTTGTTTTAGCTAAATATCTGAGCGAACCAAATATAGCGTTACATTATTATTTTGTTACAACTTTATTGACTGCAATTATTGCCTTTATGCTCCTTAAATACGATGAGAGTAACCATATCAAAAGTGAAAATAATGCTTCCTTTTCACTTTTTAAATATTGGTGGTTTTGGGTTAGTTTATTTTTGATGCAGGTTAGTTTTGGCGGGTATTATAATTTTTTTACAATTTATGAAAGCGAACACAATATCTCACTTGAAGTGATAAGTTATCTTTGGGGAGTTGGTATTTTATTTGAAGTGCTGATGTTTTATTATCAAGCTCCGCTACTTAAAAAAAACCTTCTTTTAATTATCAAATTTTCTATTTTAGTTACAGCATTTAGATGGTTAATGCTTTATATATTCCCTGATTCACTTTTTATTTCATATTTTACTCAATCTTTGCATGCCTTTAGTTTTGGACTTTACCATAGTGCGGTGATTTTGTATCTTTATAAAATTTATGAAAATAAAAAGTTAGCACAACAATTTATGTTAGGTGTTGCATATGGATTTGGTGGTTTTGTTGGGGCTGTACTTGCTGGATATTTATATGGTGAATACCTATTTTTAGCTTCTAGTTTTATAGCATTCTTTGCTTTTTTGTTTTTGGTTACAAGAAGTGAAAAATATTAATTTTCATTTAACAATTAAGTAATACACTCACAAAAAATTTAGGAGATTAAAATGTCAAACAATGAACCAACAATGGATAAAATTGATGATTACAATGGAAATGAATCAAAAGAGAAAAGAGCAACCATAAATAAAGTTATTTTATTTTGTTTAATAATTGGCGCTATTTTAGTTGGATTAAAAGTTAGCAATAGCACTCAAAGTGACTATGTAGGGACACCAGAAAATCCAGGTATTAATACAGCAAGATAAAATAAAATTTGCCACAACTATAAAATCTATAAATAATCTTATAAAAGACTTAATTTAAGCTTTATTTCAGTAACTTTTAACTAATATTCCGCACAAACTTATAGGGAACCACGAAAATATCGCATTTAGTGTTTCTCTTTGGTCAAACAAAAAAATCAAAAGGAGAAGTCGATGAAATTTACTAAATCAGTAAACCAAGCCGAAGTCCAAAAAAAATGGGTTGTAATAGACGCTCAAGATAAAATCTTTGGTAGAGTTGTTACAGAAGTTGCATCAATTTTAAGAGGTAAAAATAAACCATATTTTACACCAAATGTTGATTGTGGAGATTATGTAATAGTTATCAATGCAGGTGGAGTTAAATTCACAGGTGATAAATTAGCAACTAAAAATTACTTTACACACTCTGGATATTTTGGTAGTACAAAAACTCACAAAATGTCAGATATGCTTACAAATAATCCTGAAAAATTATTTAAACTATCTACAAGAGGGATGCTTCCTAAAACAAAATTAGGTGCAAAAATGCTTAAAAATTTAAAAGTGTATGAAGGTGCTGAACATCCTCATACTGCACAAGTTAAGGGAGAATAATAATGGCAAAAGTATACGCAACTGGTAGAAGAAAAACAGCTATTGCTAAAGTTTGGCTAGAAGTTGGAAAAGGTGAAATTTCTGTAAATGGAAAAACTTTAAATGAGTGGCTTGGTGGTCATGAAGCACTTAAAATGAGAGTTAAACAACCTTTAACTGTTTCTAAACAATTAGAATCTGTAAATATCGTAGCTCAAACATTAGGTGGTGGTTATTCTGCTCAAGCTGATGCTTTAAGACACGGAATTTCAAGAGCTTTAGTTAAATATGATGAAAACTTTAAAGCTATTTTAAAACCATTTGGACTTCTTACAAGAGATTCAAGATCTGTTGAAAGAAAAAAACCAGGAAAGAAAAAAGCGAGAAAAAGTACACAATTCTCAAAAAGATAATCTGTTTGTTCAAATTATCATCTCAAATGGCAAGAAGTTTTTTATCTTCTTGCCATTTTTTTTTAATTTTATTTTTATCCATTGTTTTCTTACAAGATTTAAAATCAAATACACTCAATCTTTCAATCTCATCAAGTCCCAGCCGAATAAACCCAATCTTAGCAACCGATAGCGCTAGTAGCACCATAAGTAGTGAAGTGTTTAGTTCTTTATTTAAGTATGACAAAGATGGCAATGTAATATGTGATATGGCAAAAAGTTATAAATTTATAACGCCAAAAGTATTAAGAATAAAATTAAAAGAAAATATCTTATGGCACGATAATGTTCAGTTTAAAAGTGATGATGTTGTTTTTACATTTAAAACCATAAATAGCCCAAATATTTTTACCCCATTAACAACAACTTTTGAAAAAATAGAAAGTGTAAAAAAGATAAATGATTTTGAAATAGAAGTTGTTTATAAAGAGCCTTACTTTCAAGCACTTCATATTTGGATGACTGGAATTTTACCAAGTCATATACTTAAAAATGAAAAAGATTTGATGACTTCAAAATTCAATAAACACCCAATAGGAACAGGTCCTTATAAATTAAAAACATTTGAAAATTCAGCAGATATAGTGCTAGAAGCAAACAAAAATTATTATGAAGGTGAACCTAAAATCAAAACATTACGATATAAATTTGTTCCTGATGAAACGACATCTTTTAATCTTTTAAAATCAAAAAAACTCCATATTGATGGACTCACACCATTGCAAGTTGATAGGCAACTAAGTAGTGATTTTTATAAAAACTTTTCAATTTTTGAAAATCAGAGTTTTTCATTTACATATTTGGGATTTAATCTAAAAAATAAAAAATGGCAAAATAAAAAATTAAGAGAAGCTCTTAGTTTGGCAATTGATAAACAAGAGATAATTGATATATTATTTTTTAAACATGGTGTGGTTTGTAATGGTCCTTTTTTGCCACGAACTTTTGCTTTTAATAGTGAAATAAAAGAGATAAAGCAAAATCAAACCAAAGCTAAAGAGCTGTTAAAATCGCTTGGTTTTGATGAAAAAAATCGTTTTTCATTTACAGTTCACACAAATGCTTCAAACCCAACAAGGCTAAATACGGCACTAATTTTGCAACACCAGTTTAAAAAAATAAATATTGATATGAAGATTAAGGTTTTAGAATGGCAGGCATTTTTAAATACGGTTGTTATGCCAAAAAAATTTGATGCAGTTTTGCTTGGTTGGGGAATGTCTCTTATGCCTGATGCTAGGGCGATTTGGCATAGCAAAAGTGATACAAAAGGTGGATTTAATCTTGTTGGATATCAAAATGAAAAAGTTGATAGAAATATAGAATTATCTGAAAAAACAACAGATATGGAGATGTTGAAAAAGCTTTATAAAGAGATGTTTTATGAGATTACAAAAGATTTACCATATCTATTTTTGTATATCCCAAATAGTATCACAGCTGTTTCTAAAGATGTAAAAAATGTATCAAATTCACTTATTGGGATTGAACATAATAAAAATCAGTGGAGAATTGAGGAGTAAGGGTGTAGGTGCGGAGATTAGTGAGTTAAAATAAGATATTTTATTCACTAACAGAATGAGCAAAGATTATAAATCTTGCTCAATTATCTCTTGGAATCTTCCAAAATAGATCTTTCTAGCTTCATCTAAGTCTTTTTTAATCCCATTTATGAAGATTTTATCTCCGCCTGTTTTTCCAACTTTTGTGCATTCAACATTGTGAAGTCCAACAAAAGTTTCAAATGCAGGTTCATCATCATAAGCAACTTCAACAATTGCTCTACTTAAAGATTCAGAAAAAATATTTTTTGTATCTTGCAATGGAATTGTAATCTCAATACCAATATTCCCTACAACTGACATTTTAGCACCACTTATTGCTATTCCACCAACATTTATATCTTTTGCACTTTGTAGCAAACCAGCTTTATTTGCTTCAATTACAAAATCCCAAAGTGCTAGTTCTTTGGCGAAATTTACTTCAGGATGTGTTCCAGCTACCTTTTCATACATTTTTTTCATATACAAACTTCCACCAAATTCAGCTTTTGTTTCACCTAAAATATATAAAGTGCTACCACTTTTTTGGATACAAGATGGTAGCACTTTATTCATATCATCATTTAATCCAACAGTAGCAATCGCTGGGGTAGGAAATACGCCAACACCATTTGTTTCATTGTAAAGTGAAACATTTCCACCAATTACTGGTGTATTTAGCTCTTTACACGCTTTTTTTATCCCCTCGCATGACATCATAAATTGCCACATAACTTCAGGATTTTGTGGGTTTCCAAAGTTAAGACAATCTGTAATAGCTAAAGGTCTAGCGCCAGTCATAGCTACATTTCGCCCAGCCTCCATAACAGCAGCAGCAGCTCCTAATTCTGGGTTAATATAGCAAAGTCTAGTGTTACAATCAGCACTCATTGCTAGAGCTTTTCCGGTTTCTTTGATACGAATAACACTTCCATCAAGTTTACCTGGACCTTTGATTGTGTTTGTTTGTACCATTGAATCATATTGACTATATATCCATGATTTATCAACAACTTCAATATCGCTAAACATAATATCAAAAGCTTCTTGATTAGAGATATTTTCAAGAAGGACAATATCTTTGATTGTTTTTAAATATTCAGGTTCTTTGACTGGTCTATCTAAAATAGGTGCCTCTTCACTAAGTGGTTGGATTGGAATATCTGCACATTTTTCCCCATGCCAAAAGAGTTCCATATGTCCAGTATTTGTAACTTCACCAATAACAGCAACCGACAATTCCCATTTAGTAAATATATCAATAATTGCTTGTTCACAACCTTTTTTAGCACAAATAAGCATTCTTTCTTGAGACTCACTAAGCATAAAGTCATAAGGAGTCATCCCCTCTTCACGAGCTGGAACTTTGTCAAGGTGCATAATCATACCACTTCCACTTCTTCCTGCCATCTCAAAAGATGAACTTGTAAGTCCAGCCGCTCCCATATCTTGAATACCGATGATTAAATCTTTTTTAAATAATTCTAAACAAGCCTCAAGTAACAGTTTCTCTGTAAATGGGTCTCCAACTTGAACTGTTGGACGTTTACTTTCACTATCTTCATCAAATGCACAGCTCGACATTACGGCTCCACCAAGCCCATCTCTTCCAGTTTTGCTTCCAACATACATAACTGGATTTCCAATACCTTCAGCTTTTCCTAGAAAAATCTCATCAGTTTTTACTAAACCTAATGTAAAGGCATTTACAAGGTTATTCCCAGCATAACACTCTTCAAAATTTGTTTGACCTCCAATAGTTGGAACTCCCATACAGTTTCCATATCCACCAATTCCAGCAACTACGCCCCTAAGTAAATATCTGTGTTTTTTTGCAGTTTCACTTGTCCCTTCAATTCCGGCAAACTGGATAAGATTCATATTCGCAATAGGTCTTGCTCCCATTGTAAATACATCTCTTAAAATCCCACCAACTCCAGTTGCTGCCCCTTGATAAGGCTCGATAAAACTTGGATGATTGTGTGATTCCATTTTAAATACAGCTGCATAACCATCTCCAATATCTATAACCCCAGCATTTTCCCCTGGACCTTGAATTACCCATGGAGCTTTAGTTGGAAAGCCATTAAGGTACTTTTTACTTGATTTATAAGAGCAATGCTCACTCCACATAGCTGAGATGATACCTATTTCTGTATAGTTCGGATTTCGTCCTAGCATATGGACTATTGTCTCAAATTCATCTTTTGTTAAAGAGTGTGCTAATGCAATCTCTAATGGTGTTTTTTCGCTCATTTGTCGTACCTTTTTTGATATAAAATAATCGCGATTTTATCTAAAAGTTATTTAGTCTTAGGTAAAATCCGCGATATTTAAAAAGGAACATAATTATGACATTTTCAAAGATTTTATTAAAATTACAAGAATTTTGGAGTGATCAAGGGTGTAATATTTTACAACCCTATGATATACCAGCGGGGGCAGGGACATTTCACCCAGCAACACTTCTACGAAGTCTTGATAATCGTCCATGGAGTGTTGCTTATGTGGCGCCTTCAAGACGACCAACTGATGGAAGATATGGGGAAAATCCAAATAGATTAGGGAGTTATTACCAGTTTCAAGTTCTAATAAAACCAAGTCTTGAGAATATTCAAGATTTATATCTGCAATCCTTAGAGTTTTTGGGACTCGATTTAAGTAAACACGATATTAGATTTGTTGAAGACAATTGGGAATCACCAACTTTGGGTGCTTGGGGGCTAGGTTGGGAAGTTTGGCTTGATGGTATGGAGGTTACACAATTTACATATTTTCAGCAAGTTGGGGGGATTGCTTGTGAGCCTGTTGCTGTTGAGATAACTTATGGAACAGAGCGACTTGCTATGTATTTGCAAAATGTTGACAATGTTTTTGATATTGTTTGGAACGAAAACACTTTCGGAAAAACAACTTATAAAGATATACATTTTGAAGGGGAAGTTGAATTCTCTAAGTACAATTTTGAAGTAGCAACTACCGAGATGCTTTTTAGACATTTTGAAGATTATACAAAAGAATGCAAGCTTTGTTTGGAGAATGAATTGCCATTGCCTGCTTATGATCAATGTATGCTCGCTAGTCATACTTTTAACACACTGGATGCAAGAAAAGCAATTTCTGTAACTGAAAGACAAAATTATATTCTAAAAGTAAGGGAGCTTTCTCTGGGGTGTGCAACTTTGTACAAAGCCCAAGAGGAGATGAGAAACAAAAGATTAGAATGGGCCGGTAAAAAATAGTGAAAATTAAAGAGATTTACGATTTTTTGGATAGCGTTTCCCCATTTAATCTTCAAGAAAAATGGGATAATAGTGGACTTATAGTTGGCAATATGGAAGATAAATTTGAATCAGTCTATATATCACTTGATTTAGATATTGATTTTTTAGAAACAGTTTCACAAAATTCACTTATTATCACCCACCATCCACTAATTTTTGGCGGTTTAAAAAGTATAAACTACGATAGCTACACAACAAAACTTCTCCAAATAATAATAAAAAATGATATTAAACTTATCTCAATGCATACAAATATTGATAAAACACATCTAAATCGTTTTGTTATGGAGAAAGTTTTGGGCTTTAAAGTTGAGGATGAAAGCGATTTTTTATTGAGCAGTAAATTTGATATGGGGTTCGATGATTTTTGTATTTTGGTTCAAAATAAATTGGGTTTAAAGTTTAAAAAAGTTGTGAAATGTCATCAGAATATAAAATCATTTTCACTTACAACTGGGAGCGGAATGTCGCTTTTACCTTTTGTAAAAACTGATGTTTTTTTGACTGGTGACATTAAATACCACGATGCCATGGAAGCAAAACTTCGAAATATCTCACTTATTGAGATAGGACATTATGAAAGTGAAGTTTATTTCAATACCTTGGTTTACGCACTTTTGGAAAAATATTTGAAAATAAATAAAATACAAGCTATAATGGGTGAAAATCAAAACCCATTTGAATATGTATAAAAAGGAACAAAATTGAATAAGCATTTAGAGCAACTTGTAAAGTTATCAAAATTTGATAAAGAAATTGTAGGATTTGACCCACAAATAAAAACACAAAATGATAAATTAAATGTGTTTTTAAAAACTGTTGATGAACTTGGTGGAAAAATTAACAAAATCTCATTAGAGATTGAGGATGCAAAAAGTAAAAGGATGAAAAATGATATTCATCTTAAAGATTTGGCTGAAAAATTAAAAGAGATTAATGCTAAATATGACATTGTGAAAAACGAAAAAGAGGCAAAAGCACTTCAACTTGAAGAGGAGATTGCAAAAGAGCAAGTTGCATTTGCAAACAATGAAATCGTAAGACTTGATGGAATTGTTACATCAAAAGAGAGCGCTTTAGATGAACTAAAAAATGAATTGGCTACTGAAGAGAGCGATGTAGAAGAACTTAGAATTGCAATTTCTAAAAATATTGAAGAACTTGAAGTTAAAAGAGAAGTTGTTTATAAAGAGAAATCAGAACTTGTTGAAAAAATAGATGGAAAAATTTTATCTTTTTATGAAAAAATCAAAAGATGGGCTGGAAATACAGCTGTTGTCGAGCTTAAAAATCAAGCATGCTATGGTTGTCATATGAAACTTACAAATCGAGCTTATAGTGATTTTTTAGTGACTGAAGAGATATTTACTTGCCCACATTGTGGAAGAATTGTTTATAAATCTCTTACTGAAGTAGCAGAATAAAAAAACTATTTTTGGGTGATTCCACCCAAAATTAATTATGTTTAAATATCTTTATTTTTTAATTGCCTTACTATTATATATCGTTTCACTTCCGTATCTTTTAATTAAATCAAGAAAAGATAAATATCGCAACGCAATCCCAGCAAAATTTTTTTTGAAAAATAACACTAAATTACCACAAAATAAGATTTGGTTTCACAGCTGTTCAATGGGTGAAACAAGAGCATTAAAACCAATTTTTGAAAGATTTAATAGTGATGATTTGGCACTTTCTGTTATCACAAATACTGGGTATGAAGAGGGGATAAAGTTAACAAAAAATCTTAAATATTTGCCTTTTGAGATATTTTTACCTTTTTGGATTAGGAAACAAAAGGCTCTTTTTGTTATGGAAGCTGAACTTTGGTATATGCTTTTTTTAGTAGCAAAAAGCAAGGGTGCTAAGACATATTTGATTAACGCTAGGATAAATGATAAATCATACTCATCTTATAAAAGATTTTCGTTTTTTTATAAACATATCTTTGAAAATATTGATGCTATTTTCGCACAAAGCGAACTTGACAAAGAGAGATTGGCTTTATTGGGCGGTAAAAATATTGAAGTTATTGGTAATATTAAACTTGTAAATCTTCCAAAAATAACAAAAAATATAGAAAAACCAAATGGGACTTTGATAACGGCTGGCAGTACCCATGAGAGGGAAGAGAAACTGATTTTGGATAGTTGGGATAGAAATCAAGGGCGACTAGTTATTGTCCCTAGACATCCTGAACGATTTTTATCTGTTTATCAAATGATAGAAGATAAGTGCCTAAATACCAAATTAACTTTTCATAAATGGAGCGAAAAAGCTGATTTTAAAAGCGATATAGTTTTGGTTGATGTTATGGGTGAGCTGAATAATATTTATGCGATTAGTGATGTTGTTATTTTGGGTGGTAGTTTTATAAATACAGCAGGTGGGCATAATCCAATTGAGCCCGCTTTTTTTGGGTGTAAGCTAATAAGTGGAAAAGTGATATTCAACCAAAAATCACTTTTTGAAGCTGTTAATGATTTTTATTTAATAGAAGCTGATGAATTAAAACTTCATTTGGATAAAATTCCAACATTAAATAATGCATCAATAGGTGAAGTTGGCGATATTGAGCCAATAATAAAATGTATTGCAAATCTCTAAAGATACAAAAGGAAAAAGGAAAAAAATATGGGAAAAGATAAGGCATATAAACTCTTGGCGATTCAAGAGGGAATATCAAATAATAAGGCAAAAGAGCTTATAGACAAAGGTGTGGTAACAGTTGAGGGAAAAAAACTTTTAGTTGCTAGGGGTGAAATATCTGATAAAAGTAATTTTAAAATAAAAGAGATTCCACAAATAAAAATTATTTTTCAAGATGATGATATTTTAGCTGTTGATAAACCAGCTTATGTGAATGCTTTTGAAGTTGAAGATATTTTTAAAGAATACAAGTTGTTAAACAGACTCGATAGGGAAACAAGTGGTGTGATGCTTTTGGCCAAAAATGAAGAGTTTAGAGGAAAAGCTATAAAAGAGTTTATGGCAAACCGTGTGTATAAAGAGTATGTCGCTATTGTTGAGGGTAAAGTTATTGATGAATTTAAAGTTGACTTACCAATTTTGACAATCAAAGGACAAAGTGCAAAAAGTAAAATCGATGTTGTAAAAGGTAAGCCAGCACTAACGATTGTTACTCCATATTTGGTTGAAGGTAATAAATCAAAAATACAAGTTGTGATTGAACATGGAAGAACTCATCAAATAAGAGTCCATCTGCAACACGCAGGATTTCCAATAGTTGGTGATTTGCAATATGGTCGTCCATCAACACAAGTTCAAAGGGTAATGTTGCACAGTAAAATTACTAAAATTTTTGATTATGAATTTGAAGCAAGGGAGCCAAGAGAGTTTTTCCACTTCGGCTTTTAATAATTAATCTAATATTAAGAATTGTTTAGTGATAATTCAACTAATTAAGTTTAGGAAATTGTTATGGCTAAAACTATCAATATTGTATTTATTGTTATTTTTTCACTTTTTCTAACCGCTTGTGGAGGTGGAAGTGGAGGAGCTAATGATAATGAAGCAATTACTGGTAAGGTCGTAGATAATTATATAGCAGGAGCAACTGTTTGTATTGATACAAACTTCAATAATACTTGTGAGTCTGGTGAACTAAACACAACAACGGATAACAATGGAACTTTTACTTTTTCAAATGTAATACCAACTGATGAAATGGTTATCATAGCTTATGGCGGAAGTGATTCTGATACAAACCAGTCTTTTCCTTATATTGTTAAAAATATAGCTACTAATACAGATTTAAATCATCAAGTGATACTTTCAAGTTTAAATACACTTGTAAGCGATTACAAAGCTATAGCAAAAACAACTTTAGAAGATGCAAAAAGTAAAATAGCAAGTTTTATAGATTCTAATGATACAGCTAAGTTGATTGCTGACTTGGTTGCAAATAAAGATATTAATCCTGATGAATTTGTTAAAAGTTTGACTATCTTTCAAATGATAGACAAGATTAATGCAATGGCATATGGAACTTCCACTTACCAGAATAGTGCAAATAGTTTTCAATCACTCGCACAAAGTATCAAAAATGCTACAAATTTAAAATACTATGATACAAACATAACTGTTGCTATTAATAATACAATCGTAAATGCGACAATCACCAATATGAAACCAGTGTTTATCTCTTCAATTACATCATTGGTAGATGAAAACCAAGCAAATGCAATTGATATCGATTCAGTTGATGATAATGCAACTTTAATCTATAGTATAGACGACACTACAAATTTTGATATTGATAGTTCAACTGGAGTTGTAACATTTAAAGCACCACCAGATTATGAATCTTTAAAAAAATCATATACATTTATCGCAACAGTAACTGATGGAACAAACGATGTAAATCAAACAGTAACGATAAATATCAAAAATGTAAACGATGCTCCAACTATTTCAGGGACACCAAGTACTTCCGTAAATGAAGATGTTGCTTATAGTTTTACACCAACTGCAAATGAT
>JFJP01037057.1_pt1 | contig 52300 bp, 40 predicted proteins | sample 431651 | NCBI WGS metagenome assembly JFJP01 (sample SAMN02602958, study PRJNA72255) | Microbial mat metagenome, whole genome shotgun sequencing project. | biome: fresh water; feature: sink hole; material: water; isolation source: purple microbial (photo- and chemosynthetic) mats found in... | reverse complement strand
ACTCTTAATTGTCAATTGTCGATTTATTCGACATTCGCAAATCGCAAATCATAAATCCTTTCGATTGTCGGTATAATTAAATCCTAAAATCGCAAATCGCAAATCGCAAATCCTTTCGATTGTCGGTATAATTAAATCCTAAAATCGCAAATCGCCAATCGCAAATCCTTTCGATTGTCGGTATAATTAAATCCCAAAATCGCAAATCGCAAATCGCAAATCATAAATCCTTTCGATTGTCGGTATAATTAAATCCCAAAATCGCAAATCGCAAATCATAAATCCTTTCGACTTCAGAACCTGTGACTGCCGGCTGCTGACTGAGGACTTAAAAAAAGAGGGACAACCACTAAAGTTGCCCCCCTAGCCTTCCTTTACAGACAGTTTTAAACTTCAGAAAATCAAATGGCTATCTTGTTTTCCGAAGAGGTTCCGGTGAATATTTTCAAACCTGGACTTTCTCTTGCAGGTAATGAGACAAATATCGATGTGCCTCCGGCATCGTTAGGCTCAACCCTTATTTTGCCTTCCAATGCTGATATAAGATTTCTGGCCAGGATCAGACTCATAGCGGAATAGGTATCCTGACTGTCGGAATGTTGGATCTCAGGATTATCGGAAAGCAGCAGATCGCTGCTTCGTTGGAAATCCTGGCCAGAATCTTTTACATAGAATGTTATTGTCTCATCGTTGAATGTACACCCGACCTTAATAAACCCTGAAAAAGTATTATCGAGTGAATTGCGGAACAAATTGTTGACGATTCTTATGGTCCTTGCTGTGTCAAGTCTCAGCATCAGTTTGTCAGGAAGATTATCCTCCTGGATCAGAACCAGATTGTCTTTGCCTCTTTTCCTCATTAAAACCCTGAAATCTGAGGTCAGTGACTCAAACAGTTTAGTGGCGTCTGTCTCCCTTAGGTCTTCCCTGGCTGATCCTGCCTCAAGTGCAGCAGTATCAAAGAAGTTTTCAAATAACCCTATCAGTTGCTCGCAGGAGGTGATAATCTGCTCCGAGAACTCACGTTTTTCATTTTCGCTGAAGCGCGTGTTGTTCATCAGGTATGAGAAGGCAACGATGGAGTTCATTTGTGTCCTTACCTCATGTGATACACCTGCGAGTATTTTTGGCTTGTTTATCATCTGGTTCATTTTTTTCTGCCCTGCCGCCGCTGTCATATCTGACTCCCTGTAGGCATTACGAAGTAACTCGAACATATGAACAGAATGAAGTTGGATTGATTTCCTATCTTAGTTTACGCGCCAGTCTGGCTGCCTGTTTGCCATAGCGGCTTTTTGAACCGGCAATGGCCTCGAACTGTCTCACAGCTTTGTCAGTATTGTCTGTCATCATGTAACAGAGGCCCAGGTACCAGGCAGCATCCTCAAGATAGAGGTTGTCATTGTGCTCTATCACCTTCGTGAATGACCCGCTGGCGAGAGGATAATTGCTTACCTCCATATTGGCCATGCCATGCATGAACACAGATTCCATGTTATCCTGTTCACTTATGATCACCTGCTCAAGGAAACTGATGGCTTTATCATATTCCTTTGCGGCATATGATGCTATGGCATTCTCCATCAATGTATTGTCTGAACTGACAGCTGACCTTACCGCTCCCGGAGTCTCGTACCGGGCATAATAGGCCGAATACAGGTCATCACCTGAAGTGGCCGGTCTGACTGTGAGGTACAAAGCCGTTGATATTACTGCAAGGAAAAGTATTGCTGCAGCATACCTGGCTGTTTTTAAAGCAGTACGGCGTATTGTTCCCGGTGAGCGTCTCTTAATGGCGATAACGCCAAGCTTTGCTCTCAGCTCAATTATCTCCCTGTCTGCCAGTATCTCATCCGTCATCTGCCTTAGATGCACCTCCCGGGCCAGCTTCGGGTCTTTTTTCATCTCCCCTTTGAGCCATTCTGACTCAGCCTTGCCGGCCGAGCCGGCAAGAAAGTCCTCAATTGTGTTGTTGACATTAATAGTCTTCATCTTCTGTTGTATTATTTCACACTTATAAAAAACTATCAGTTAAATAGTTAATTACAGTTCGCACTATGCCTTCCCCTGCACTGCCGTCAACATGCAAGCATGTTGCCTGTAAGGTTCAGGTTAATCTGCGCATGGCAGATGCACCTGTGCTGGATATATCTTTTGGCCGGACTCCCGGCTCCGAAATCTCAATCAGATTTCAATGACTACCGGAGGTCTGGTAGGGTTGGTACCGTTATCATTTTTTCCGCCGTTTCCGCCACGAATGTTAATCATTTCTTCATTTGAAAGAACAAATTCTGTCAGGTTTGAAATTGTCAGGGTTTTCATGTCTTGGGTTTATTTGTTATGAATTCAGGGTTTGATTTCACTTCTATACCGTACATGTCAGAAAAATGCCTTTTGTGACACGAAAAAATCAACTTTTTTTTAAAAAAAATGCAACAAATTGATATTCAATACTGTATAAATTCAAAAAACCCACCCTCAGGGTAACGGATTGTTTTATACATTTACCACCGGAAAGAAAGAAGAACCACGCTGATGAGTCTGAGGGCATACATTCTCATTCATTTATTATTGTTTACGGCATTCATCTTTGATACGTCAGCCTCGGATGTGACATCTTTTTGTAAGGTCGCCGGGGGTGATTCAGCCTCTGTGTCCCTTACCCGGCTCAACGAAAAGCTCCTTGCAGTATTAGAGAGTGACAAATCTGCGTCTGAAGTCACAGATATTGCATTATCCATCGATTCCCTGATCGCATCAGGGATAGTTACAGACACATTCTTACTTTCTGATTCACATTATGCTCTGGGGCACCATCACCTTAACAACAGCAGGTACAACAGGGCGTCGGATCATTTCTACCTCTCTGTTGCTTACAGGGAAAGAATGGGTGTGAGAGACCGCAGGTATGCCCTTGGCCTGACCAACAACGCCGTCGCTCTGCTCAGGGCCGGGGATTATCCGCGTGCCTACGATCAGGGTCTCAGGGGTCTTGAGGCCAGAAGAGCTGTCTCCGGAAGTGACTCATCGGCTCTCGCCGGCAATTATCTCAACCTCGCGAGTATATCCCTTGAGATGAATGATGCTGACAGGGCCGTCAGGCTGGCTGAGTCAGGACTAAACCTTGCAAAGGCCTATCCGGCGATAGTCACGCCAAAAATAAAGGCTGATCTCTACCAGGTAATCGGACTGAGCCTTTACCGCACCTCGGAATATACCAAGTCGCTGGTCTACTGTGGCGAGGCACTCCGGCTTTATGAGATGGACGATGCCGCCAGCCTTGACTCCAAATTGCTTATTCTTAATACTATCTCTCAGCTATACAGGCGCCTCGGCCAGCCTTCGGAGGCAGAGTCCTGCTTCAGGAGAGGACTCGCACTCAGAACAGGTGGAAATATCAGGGATAAGTTCATTATATATATAAACTATGCGGATTTTCTTGCTGAGAACGGGCGCAAGGGCGAAGGCGAAAATGTTCTAAATGCTGGTATCGCCAATGTTAGCAGGGAATTTGGCATGAGCAGCCGCGAGTATTGTATGATGCTGGCATCAACGGGAGATTTTGTCAACCGGACCTCAGGTGACTCCGGACGAGCACTTGAGATATACGTTGGGTGCATGCCATATATTGAGAACCATCCCTGGGATGTATCCATGAAAAAATACATCCTGGTCAAGTATGCTGAGATCCTTCTTGATGCAGAAATGTACGAAAGGGTTCTTGAGGTCAGCGATGAATTTTTTAATGAATCCCCTGACGGGGATGCCGGCGTTGCATCGCCCGGCCGGGACATTACCTTCTCGGAAGATGACCTCCAGATGGTGTATTTGAGGTACAGGGCCCTCAATGACATTGCACGTCTGAGCGGAAGCACCGACAATCTGAGGGAGGCGGTTACCACAGGCAGAATGCTTGTCTCTCTCTATGACCGGCAGAGGCTGGAGATGAGTGAAGAGGAGAGCCGGATCAGTCTCAGCGTCTACTCAAGAGATATTTATACCGGGATGATTGGAAACTACACTGACCTTTATGAGAAGACCCGTGACCGTGAATCCCTAGAAGGTCTCTTTGAGTTTTCGGAGAGGAGCAAGGTGGCAGGATTCCTCGCCTCAATGAGAGAGCTTAACGCTGCAAAATTTTCCCTTCCGGCTGGGCTCACCGGGGTGGACAATGAGATAAGACAGAAGATAGGCTTTTACCGCGAACTGATTGACAGTGAACGAGCCAGGACACTACCTGATACCCTGCGCATAGCCACCTGGGAGAGCGTTAGCTTCCGGCTTCTGCGATCACGTGACTCGCTGGTAAGGGTTTTTGAGGAGAGCTATCCTTCATATTATAACCTGAAGTACAGGAATGAGGTTACTCCGCTGAACGAGGTCACCGGTGTGATTGGCAAGAAATCCAACCTCCTGAGTTATGTTCTGACTGAGGATAAACTCTTCATTTTTATAACAAACAGCAGAAATACAGAGATCATTACACGCGACATTGATTCCACATTCTTTACCTCGCTGCACCGTTTCCGGAGTATGCTCTCCACCTATCCGGTAACCACGGATGTCAGGCAACCCTTTAATGACTTCATGGATTTGGCGTACGAACTCTACAGGATACTGCTGGAGCCTGCGGTACCTTATCTGAAGGGGGACAAGATCATAATATCACCTGACAACATTCTTTCATATCTTCCCTTCGAGACCCTTGTTACCGAAGAGTTTCGGAGTCAGGAGTTGTTATACCGCGAGGCGCCTTTTGCTCTTAAGAGGTACCGTTTCTCGTATATTTACAGCGTCACTCTCTCATCTGAGACGCAGGAGCGAAGTCGCAGTCTGCGTAACAAACTCGTGGCCTTTGCCCCCTCTTATGACGGGTTGGAACTGGACGACTCCCTGCTAATCTCGTGGCCGAATCTCAGGGGTGAAATCAGGAGTCTGCCCTATGCGGCACTGGAGTCGGAGGATGCCGTTGACCAGTGCGGCGGTGAAGCATATCTTGCCGGCGAGGCAACTGAGGAGGCGTACAAGAGGGAGGCCGGACAGTACGATATTATTCACCTTGCAATGCATACCCTGATCAATGACCAGGCCCCGGCCTATTCGAAAATGATCTTCTCTGCCCCGTCTGACGGTACTGATGACGGCATGCTCAATACATACGAGGTTTACAGTGCGCCTGTAAATGCCATGATGGTAGTGCTCAGTTCCTGTAATACCGGCGTCGGGAAACTTATTAGCGGAGAGGGAATACTGAGCCTTGCAAGAGGTTTTCTCTATGCTGGCAGCAGGTCGGTTGTGATGTCTATGTGGGCTGTTGAAGACAAATCAGCGTCGGAAGTGGTACGTTCCTTCTACAAGAACATGCGCAGCGGTCAGACAAAAAGCTCGGCACTTCGCAGTGCCCGTCTAAAGTTCCTGAGGTCAGCCGACCAGGGACGATCACATCCTTATTTCTGGTCCGCACTGGTTATATACGGTGATGATACACCTCTATGGTTCAACCGGATCAAACTTTATTCAGGCCTCCTTATACTGCTGATGACGGTGGCTATCCTTGTTGCGTCGGTCTATAAAGGCCCCAGATCCTGATACTCGGGGTCAGTCTTGATGATCTCCATCAACGCCTCCTTGCACAGGTACTTTTTTCTCCTGGCGTATGATTCGCTCTTCAGCCCCATAGTGCGGGCTATCTCTTCGTAAGTGTGTCCTTCGCTGAAGAGGTTAAGCACCATGCGGCAGTCATCCCTGAGCAAGGCGAATGAACGTGTGACAATCCGCTCGAGGGTGCCGTTGGAAAAATCATCTGCCTCATCCGGTTCGGCCGGTTCGGTCTCAAATGATGTCATTCGCGACCGGTAACGGAGCTGTGCATTCCAGACATTCCTGGCAACTCCGAAAAAATATCCCTTCAGGTCGGTAGTAAGTTTGAAATCATCTCCGGTAACCTGTTTGTACAGTATGACTACCGTCTCCTGAAGCACGTCATTGACGTCATCATCAGACCCGCTGTTCTTCCTCAGGTGATCTCTTATAACCTCATAGTAAGCATCATAGAGGTAGGTAAGAATGCGGCTGTCCTGCTTCCTGATACCATCAATGATGTCACTGTCCTGATACTTCCTGAATAATCCCAAGCAAGCGGTTTAATTGGCAAATATAGCATTTCCGCAATCGATATAAGTAAAATGTCCTGCCCGCACTTTTACAGCGGTGCCCCATCCGGGAGGCAAAATATCAATATATTTACACTTCATTAAACCTGTTTTCCCGATATGAAATGACTTATCCGTTTGTCAGACAATATGATGCAATGGACTGCGGTCCGGCCTGTATAAGCATGGTCGCATTGTGGCATGGCAAGCGCATCTCCCTTGAGACTATCAGGAAACGTTCCTGGATCACCCGTGAGGGAGTCTCGCTGCTTGGCCTCAAGTCTGCTGCCGAGAGCATGGGGTTCACCGCCGTGGGAGTGAAGATACCCTTCCGTAAGCTTCAGGGGGACATTCCCCTGCCCTGCATAGTGCATTGGCAGCAAAACCACTTTATCGTGGTTAACAGGGTCTCGGAAAAGAGGGTCTGGGTAAGTGATCCTGCTATTGGCAGGGTAAAGATGACGCACGAGGAGTTTATCAGAGGATGGGGCTCCTCAGAAGTTGACGGTGAGACGGCCGGGATGGCCCTGCTGCTGAAGCCCGATGCCGCATTCGAGGCACTGGAGAACGATCCGCCTCCAAAGGGAGGGTTCGAATTCCTGCTGCCTTACCTGAAGCCCTACCGGAAACAGATACTTATACTCATTGCCGGCCTCATTGCTGGCAGTGCAATCCAGCTGGTTTTCCCCTTCCTGACCCAGGCAATCATCGACAGGGGTATAGCCGACAGTGACATCCGTCTGATTTACCTCATCCTGGCCGGTCAGCTTGCACTGATTCTAGGACGTCTTGCTGTTGAGTTCTCGCGAGGTTGGCTGCTGCTTCACCTGGGATCAAAACTCAATATCACCATTGTCTCTGACTTCCTCGCGCGTCTGATGAATCTCCCTATCGCTTACTTTGACACCAAGCTGAACGGCGACATACTACAGAGGATTGATGACAACTCCCGGATTGAGAACTACCTGACCTCCTCAAGCCTGGCCATACTCTTCTCCCTGTTCAATTTTGTGATCTTCGGGGTGGTGCTCGGCATCTACAGCATCGCGGTGTTACTGGTATTCCTTACGGGAACGGCACTTTACATCCTCTACGTCACCCTCTTCATGCCGTCGCGCGAGCGGCTTGACAATATACGGTTCATGCAGATGGCCGAGGCCGGCAACAAGATGATCAATATCGTCAATGGCATGCAGGAGATAAAGCTGGCGGGAAATGAGGCCACCAACAGGCGCGAATGGGAGGGACATCAAAAGGAGATTTACCGTACCCGCATTGAAGGACTGAGAATACACCAGTTCCAGGCAGCGGGAGGCACGCTTATTCACGAGTCTGCCAACATATTCATTACAGTCATTTCCGCAACCCTTGTCATAAACGGTTCAATGACCCTTGGCATGATGCTTGCCGTACAGTTCATCACCGGCCAGTTAAACGGGCCTGTCTCACAGATTGTCAATTTCATGAGGTCAACGCAGGATGCGAGGATCAGTCTTGAACGACTGGCGGAGGTGCATGCCATGGAGACAGAAGATCAAGGCAGCGAAACCATCGTTTCAGACATGCCCGGTAAAGTGAATATTACTGTAAGTGATCTTTCATTCAGATATGAAGGACCAGGGTCACCATGGGTTTTTAAGGACCTGAACATGCTCATCCCTGCCGGAAAGATCACCGCTATTGTAGGTGAGAGCGGATCAGGCAAGACAACCCTGCTTAAGCTGCTCATGGGATTTTACAGGCCCACCGGAGGATCAATCATGATAGATGGGATGAAACCGGAGGAGATAAGTGTGGCTTCACTCAGGAAGGCCACGGGAGTAGTGATGCAGGAAGGGTACATCTTTCCTGATACCATCCTCGGTAATATTGCACCCGGCACAGATGACCCTGACATGGAGAGTATACGGCAGGCCGTCAGCGTTGCCAGCCTTAAGTCGCTGATTGACACCCTGCCGGCTGGCCTGCTGACCAGGGTGGGCCAGGGAGGACATGGGCTGAGTCAGGGTCAGAAGCAGAGGATACTCATCGCAAGGGTGGTCTACAAACAGCCTTCGCTGCTGCTTCTTGATGAGGCTACCAGCGCCCTTGACGCATCCAACGAAAGGATGATAGTGGAAAACCTTGCCGGGTTCTATGCCGGCAGAACAGTGGTCATCGTGGCTCACAGGCTCAGCACTGTAAGACATGCTGATATGATAGTGGTGCTTGACAAAGGCAGGGTCTCCGAATCAGGATCACATGAAGAGCTGACCCGAATGAAGAGCACTTATTATAAGCTGATCAGAGATCAGCTTGAACTGGGTAAGTGATCAGATTACGCTTTCCGTCCTGAATAGGGCTCGTAATCATCAGGCTGAACTGTGAGATTGTTCTTCTCCACGGGTTTTGCCATGCCGGAGACCGGTGACTTTCCCTTTTTACTGACATACTTCCGGTAAAGGCTGAAAACTGCCACCGAAACCATTGCTGCCAGAATTATGATATCCTTCTTTTCCATTGTTTATCCTACTGAAATAGCACTGTCAAAGTTATGCATTTTAGTCTTTGGCAATGACCGTGGGTCATTTAAATGATGTATTGGTTTGAGTTTTACCAATAATCCATTATTTTCGTGGTTTGAAAAAAGGGGGGGTGCTGTATTGCATTAGCCTTTGTAACTTACTGAAGAAAAAGGATTACTGATGACTACAAAAGATCCGAAAGACTCTGTTCATGATGAACAATTCGATGGCGAAGAAAAAGCTGTTGAATCTACGGAAGAGACTGTGAATGAAATGGCTGCATCAGATGCGCCGGCCGACGAAGCTGTGGCGGATCAAGATGGTTCAGAGCCTGAAGTTGATAAAAGTGCTGATGAGCACGTAAAAATTGAGGAGACTGCAACCCCTGAGGAGGATGTAACTGCTGCTGAGCCGGAAGCCGCTGAGGAGGATGTTGCTGCTGCTGATCCTGAATCCGTTGAGGAGGATGTAACTGCTGCTGAGCCGGAAGCCTCCGAGGAAGATGTAACTGCTTCTGAGACAGTGATATCGGATAAAACCGCAGTATCAGAATCAGAACCAGCTGAGGCTGATGGTGAGGTGGAAGAGGCACCTGAAAAAGCCGGCAGTGAGGATGATGATGATGCAGCTGAGGAGGATAATTCTGCCGCCGGATCAACTGATGCGGAAACTCCTTCCATCGACCCGGAGGCGGAATTACCTGAGGCTGAGCATGAGGAAGAGCATGTCAACTATGATGATATTGTGCTTCCGCAGGTTGATTACAGCGGTTTTTCAAGAAAGGAACTGCTGGAAACTCTGGCACTCATCGTAGAAAACAGGCCGCCATCGGAAATATTTGACGATGTCAACAGGATCAAGGAGCTGTTTTACAAGAAGACCAAGGTTGAATTCAACGAGAAGAGGCTGAACTTTGCTAAGGAGGGAGGCAATATTGATGAATACAGGCCCGAACCGGATGAGCTCGAAAACAGTATCAAGATCATTCTTGAGGCCTACCGGGTCAAAAAGAGCGACTTTAACAGGGTACAGGAGAGCGAAAAGCAGGAGAACCTGCGCAAAAAGATTGAAATAATAGAACAGATAAAGGAACTCGTTAACCGGGAAGAGGCCATCAATAAGACCTTCCAGGAGTTCCGCAACCTGCAGAACGAGTGGCATTCAACGGGTATAGTCCCGCAGGTTGCACTGAAGGACCTGTGGGAGAACTATCACCACAGCGTGGAGATGTTCTATGATTACATCAAGATCAACCGTGAACTCAGGGATCTTGACCTTAAGAAGAACCTTGAGGCCAAGATAATCCTTTGCGAGAAGGCCGAAGAGCTGCTTCTTGAACCTAATGCCGTTACCGCCTTCAAACTACTCCAGGATTATCACAACAACTGGCGGGAGATAGGACCGGTTCCTCATGAGAGCAAGAATGACGTATGGGAAAGGTTCCGTGAGGCCACTTCGAAAGTCAACAAGAGGCATCATGAATTTTTTGAAAAGCAGAAGGATGATCAGAAGCACAATTTCGATGCCAAGACAGCTCTCTGTGAAAAGGCTGAGGAGATAGCTTCAGGTGAGATACTTACATTCTCTGATTTCAAGGAAAAATCGGAGGCCATCATTGAGTGCCAAAAGCTATGGAGAACCGTTGGCTTTGCCCCTAAGAAACATAATAACAAGATATACCAGCGGTTCAGGACCGCATGCGATACATTCTTCGAAAAGAAACGTGCATTCTTTGCTGAAAGCAAGGAGATCCAGGTAAAGAACCTACAGCTCAAGACCGAGCTCTGCATGAAGGCTGAGGCGCTACAGGAGAGCACTGACTGGAAGGATACTTCGGAGATGCTCATCAGGCTGCAGAAGGAGTGGAAGGAGATAGGCCCGGTACCAAAAAAGTACTCCGAAAAGATCTGGAAGCGCTTCCGTCTGGCCTGTGACACCTTCTTTACTCATAAGTCGGAATATTTTCAGGGCAGGGATACCTCGTACGAGGATAATCTCAATGCTAAGCTTGCCATTCTGCAGGAGATAGAGGCGTTTGATCCGGGTGATAACCCCAAGGCGGCCTTTGAGAGGCTTAAAGATATCCAGAAGCACTGGACTGAGATAGGTTATGTGCCATTCAACCGCAAGGAAGAGATAGCCCGTCTTTATAAGGAGGCGCTCAATAAACAGTTTGACAGGCTTAAGCTTGATGATGCGGATAAGAATATCCTCAGGTACAGGAGCAAGGTTGACAGCGCCTTGTCAAACCCGCGTGCAGCAAGGAAAGTGCGGAACGAAAGAGAGAAATTCTTCAGTAAGATCAAGCAGCTTGAAAGTGACATTGTTCTATGGGAGAACAATATAGGCTTCTTCGCCAAGTCGGCCAATGCCGACACAATGATCAAAGAGGTCAGGGAGAAGATAGAGGAGGCACGCAGGAACATAAAGCTCATGGAAGAAAAAGTGAAGCTGATTGACAGTTCCATGTATGAAGAATAGCCTTCTTGTTTTCGATAATGAATAATTAAGATAACTGTGACTGAGGTAAAGTATATTTTCGTGACCGGCGGGGTTACATCTTCTCTTGGCAAAGGAATCATTTCAGCATCACTGGCAAAGCTTCTTCAGGCCCGTGGATACTCTGTAACCATACAGAAACTTGATCCATATATTAATGTCGATCCAGGCACCCTCAACCCTTATGAGCACGGTGAATGCTATGTCACCAGTGACGGTGCCGAGACTGACCTCGATCTTGGGCATTATGAGCGTTTTCTCAATGTGCCGACCTCACAGGCAAACAATGTCACTACCGGCAGGATTTACCAGTCGGTTATAAATAAGGAGCGTAAGGGCGACTACCTGGGCAAAACGGTACAGGTGATCCCTCACATCACTGATGAGATCAAGCGGCGCATCAAGCTGGTTGGCTCGGGCGGCAAGTTTGAGATAGTTATCACCGAGATTGGCGGTACTGTTGGCGACATCGAGTCGCTGCCCTATATTGAAGCTGTCAGGCAGCTAAAGTGGGAGCTGGGTCCACAGAATTGCGTCGTGATCCATCTTACACTGGTGCCTTACCTTCACGCTTCCGGGGAACTCAAGACGAAGCCCACCCAGCATTCGGTCAAGATGCTGCTGGAAGAGGGAATACAGCCTGACGTACTGGTTCTGCGTACTGAGCGCAGCATAACCGAGGATGTGAGAAGGAAGGTTGCCCTCTTTTGTAACGTCGAGCCGGGCGCAGTGGTTGAGTCAATAGACGTCTCAACTATCTATGAAGTCCCCATACGGATGCAGCAGGAGATGCTTGACCTGACCGTCCTGCGCAAGCTGGCGCTCTCGCCAGGTCATGATCCTGTCCTTGATGAGTGGAAGGAGTTTCTGCGTAAGTTGAAAAATCCGGCTCACAGGGTCAAGATTGCCCTTGTTGGCAAATATGTTGAGCTGGCTGATGCTTATAAATCAATTTCGGAGGCTTTTATCCACGCCGGCGCCGCAAACGAAACAGCAGTTGATCTGAACTTTGTTCACTCTGAGGAGATTGATGAGGAGAACTACCGGGCCAAACTGTCAGGTTATGACGGAATAGTGGTTGCGCCAGGGTTCGGATCCAGGGGAATAGAGGGAAAGATTCTGACTGTGAACTACGCCCGTACGAATGACATTCCGTTCTTTGGGATATGCCTCGGTATGCAGTGTGCTGTCATTGAGTTCGGTCGTAATGTGCTTGGCCTTGAAGGAGCCCACTCAACAGAGATCAACCCGAAGGCTAAGCACCCTGTCATAGACCTCATGGAGGAACAGAAGAGTGTCACCGAAAAGGGAGGCACAATGAGGCTGGGAAGCTATGCCTGCGAGATCCTTCACGGATCCGAATCATGGAAGTGCTACAGGAAGGAGGAGGTAACCGAACGTCACCGTCACAGGTATGAATTCAATAATAAGTATCTTGCTGAATACAGGAACGCCGGCATGATTTCCTGCGGAACAAACCCTCAGTCGGGACTGGTTGAGATAATAGAGATACCGTCAAACCGGTGGTTTGTAGGTGTTCAGTTTCATCCTGAATACAGCAGCACCGTGCTCAAACCGCATCCTCTGTTCGTAGGGTTTGTGAAGGCCTGTATTAAAAACTGAAAAATAAATATAACTGGGAACAAACAATAATGGATAAAAATACAATCACCGGCATCGTCCTCATTTTTCTGATCTTTTTAGGATTCAGCTTTTACAATAACCATAAGACAGGGAAGGTCTTTGAAGCAGAGACCGAATATGCCGATTCTCTGTATGCAGCAGGCAATTTTGATGATGCCAGGGAGGCTTACATCAGGGCGCTGGGGTACAAGCCCAAGGACCAGCCCACCATTGACAGGGTTGTTGAGTTGAATAACAGGCTTGGGCTCCAACAGCAGTCAGAGGCATCTGCTCCGGCAGTCATCACTTCTGACAGCGTCGCAGCGCCATTGGTATCATCTTCTTCCCCCGTAACAGACAGTGCAGCCTACGGTGTCTTCTCTGCCAGCTCATCCGGAGAAGATGAGTTCTTCGTAATGGAGAATGATCTGCTGGCAATAACCATATCGGCAAAGGGAGGTAAGCCCTGGTCGGTCAGGCTGAAGAACTATCAGACACACGATTCCCTGCCAATAGTGCTTTTTGCTGGCGATTCAACCGTTTTCGGCTATAAGTTTTTCACGGCTGACAACAAGCCTATAAAGACTGACGAGCTCTATTTCAGTCCTGTCAGCTACGCCGGACCCGTTGTTCCCAGCGGTGGGCCTGTAAGCCTCACCATGAGGCTGGAGGCCAGTGACGGAGCATCGATTGAATATGTATATACCATCCAACCCGATGATTACATGATAGGGTTCGAGACAAAGTTCAACTCCATGGGCTCAGTCATCCCGCCAAACACAACCTCCCTGGCGCTCGACTGGAAGATGTATCTTCCCCAGCAGGAGAAGGGGAGACAGAATGAAGACATGTATACCGGCCTGAAATATAAGGTATACCAGGAAAGCGTTGAGGACCTCGGGGGTGCACGGCAGAGACAGAAAAAGGATATTGTTACCGAAAACCTCATGAGAACCGACTGGATAGCCTATAAGGACCAGTTCTTCTCATCGGTGATCATTGCCGAAGACTTCTTCCTGAATGCCACAGTCTCATCCTCAACTGCTGACCCAACCTCAAAATACCTGAGATTTTTCGAATCGGAGATAGGTGTACCATATGCCCATGCTGAAAACTCATCTGTGAAGATGAAGATGTATTTTGGGCCTAACAGCTTCACCCTCCTTAAGAAGTATGATATGCAGCTTGAGGAGCTTGTCTTCCTCGGGAGAAATATCATTAGGTGGATCAACCAGTATGTGATCATACCGATCTTCAATGTGCTTGATAACTTTATCGTCAATTACGGACTGATCATCCTTATCCTTACCCTTCTTATCAAGGTTGTACTGTTTCCTCTTACCCACAAGTCGTTCCTCAGCCAGGCCAAGATGCGTGTCATGAAGCCCATGGTTGACGAGATAGGCAAGAAGTTCCCGAAGTCGGAAGACGCTGTGAAAAAGCAGCAGGCAACAATGGAACTATATAAGAAGGCAGGAGTAAGTCCTATGGGAGGATGCCTTCCGATGCTCCTTCAGATGCCTATCCTCTTTGCAATGTTCCGGTTCTTCCCGACATCCATTGAGCTCAGGCAGCAGTCGTTCCTATGGGCCAAGGATCTTTCAACATATGACAGCATACTCGACCTGCCATTTACTATTCCGATGTATGGAGCCCATGTCAGTCTCTTTACGCTTCTCATGACCGTCTCCACTATTATCTCAACGAAGATCACTACCCCGGCAGGAGGACAGGAGCAGATGCCCGGAATGAAGACCATGATGTACATGATGCCTGTGATGTTCATGCTTATTCTGAATAATTTCTCTGCAGGACTGACCTATTACTACTTCCTGGCTAACGTGATTACAATAATTCAGACACAGGTTTCAAGACAGTTTGTCAATGAAGGTGAGATCCTGAAAAAGATTGAGGAAAACAAGAAAAAACCGGTCAAAAAGTCGAAGTGGCAACTACGCCTCGACGCTGCATCCAAACAGAGCGGTCGCAGGCTTCCTAAAAAATAGAAACAAGAAAGTGCTTTTCAGCATTTTCTGTGTTAAATAGGTCTAAAATCAACTTAATTCTAAATATTTAAGTTAATTTAGACCTATAATTTTTAAATGAAATGGGGAAAAAGGTAAAAAACAAAGACATTGCCGCAAGACTTGGTCTTTCCGGCACATTGGTATCATTAGTGCTAAACAGCAAGGCTGACCAGCACGGGATAAAGAAAGAGACACAGGAGAGGGTACTTGCTGTTGCACGACAGATGGGTTATTTTAATGCGGTGGCAGAAAAGGGGGAAACTGCACCTTCAGAAGAAAAGCCCGGTATTATCGGCATGGTCGTGCCCTCAATGAATGATCCTTTCATCTATGAGATAACGCCCTATCTGCAGAAGGCATTTTCAAGCATCGGACTGGGCTTTTCGGTATTCACGAGGGACCCTGATGACATGCGTTTCAACAGGTTGACCACCTCACTTAAGAAATTTTTCAGCGGAATGATTCTCGTCGGCAATGCTGCAGATGACACCTTGATCAGGGCGTTGAACAGGGATGGCTATCCGCTGGTACTGCTTGAGAAATCACTGAAGAGGATGAGGCTGAACACCGTCTGCTCAGACAGGATCGCGGGTGCTGCCATAATGACGCAGCATCTGACTTCGCTGGGGCTTCGTAACCTCCTGATCATCTCTGGTGAGGATACAGCATCCTATGACAAGGAGATGCTTGAGGAACTCAAGAATGCCACAAAAAAATCTAAAAACTTTGATGCGGTGCACTTCACCGTAGCCGGTCTTCCAAAAGCAGGGGATAAGTTCGATTTCGGGCAGATAGAGAACTTCCTCCGTCCGCCACACAGGAGTGACGCAATAATAGTCATCAACTCACCCTTGGTGTTTCCGTTATACCTGGCATTGCAGGAAAAGAATATCCGGATTCCGCAGGATGTGGCACTGGTGTCGATGGAGGACGGCATCGGTTTCGACCTTCTGACCACCCCGGTCACAAGACTGCGCAGGCCTCTCTCAGCCATGTCGCTCAAGGTGGCCAATATTTTATGGTCTGAGGTGAAGAACCAGAGCAAGAGCAAATACAAGCGCCAGGTCAACATGTCTCCCGAGCTCGTCATCAGGAGCAGTTGTGGCTCTTATCTAAAATAGTAATACATGACACAGATCCTCAGGCTGCCGGCATTTATTTTAATGGCAGCATTGCTCTCTTGCAGCAACAGTCATCTCATTGTAGACAAGTCACTAAGGGAAAGTATCCTTGATGATTACAATAACAGGGCAGTGCGGTTCGGCTCCTCGTATCCCGCCCTCTTCACCCTGACCGATAATCTTGGTGATGATGCCACACGAGAGGCAGTAAGTTTCCTGCTGGCATACATGCCTCTGAGCGACCTTGGTGTATATGAGCCCGGGTTCCTCGTTGACCATGCCGTCGCCGCCCTGCGGACCAGGAGTGAGATGCCCTGGGGGCCAGCCATTCCGGCCGGCCTCTTTCTGAATTTTGTGCTGCCTCCAAGGGTCAATAACGAAAACCCTGATAACTTCAGGATTATCTTGCATGATGAGCTGAAGCAACGTGTTGAAGGGTTGGATGCAGTTGAGGCTGCTCTCGAGATCAACCGCTGGTGCCAGGAAAAGGTAGCGTACCAGCCCTCAGACTCACGCACTTCCTCACCGCTGGCTACTGTGCTCTCTGCCCGAGGACGCTGCGGCGAGGAATCGACCCTCGCCGTAACAGCCTTACGGACAGTAGGGCTGCCAGCCCGACAGGTCTATACCCCGCGGTGGGCTCATACCGATGATAACCACGCCTGGGTGGAGTTCTGGGCTGACGGGGAGTGGCATTATCTTGGGGCTTGTGAGCCGGAACCGGTACCCGACAGGGGTTGGTTTACCGAACCGGCACGGCGCGCCATGCTTGTCCATACAAGGGCATTCGGCAGGTACAGCGGTGACGAGGAGCTTGTGAAAAAAGAGCATCTCTTCGCGGAGATAAACACTCTGGACAGGTATGCTGAGACCAAGAAACTGGTGGTAAGAGTTATCGACAATAAGGGCAATCCGGTGCCGGGGGCTGAGACAGGTTTCATGCTCTATAACTACGCCGAATTCTACCCTATGGCACATCTGGGATGTGACAGTGCCGGGTTATGCTCACTTAAAACCGGGCTGGGATCACTGCTATTATGGGCTGACGATGGCAGCAGGCATGGCTTTGCACTTACCTCACCTGCCGACACGCTGGCTGAAATAGTAATAACTGATAATATTACTTCTACAACCTTTGATCTTGACCTCTCGGTGCCGCCTGTCCTTACGCCCCTTCCGGGTATTGATGAGAAGCTGGTGAAGGAGAATAACATTGCTGTAAAAAGGGGAGATAGCATCCGGAATGCTTATGTGATGTCATGGATGATGGATACAAATCCAGCTGAGCTTTCACGACAGGTCGGCATAGCGGAGGAACAGGCTATAGGCATAATGAAGGCATCAATGGGAAACTACCGGAACATAGCTTCATTTATCCGTCAGGCCGGCAGTGAGGCTGGTATGGCGATGCGCCTCCTTGAACATCTCTCCTCAAAGGATTTGCGTGATACGCCGGCAGAGATTCTATCAGACCATCTTGAGAATGCTCCGGAGCCGGCTCCCGGATCCGATACATCATTGTATGACATGTATGTACTCTCACCGCGTATAGCCAATGAACAGCTCTCGCCCTTCAGGAGCGCCATTAAGGAGTTGCCGGAGGAGCTCATTCAGATGTTCATATCTCAGCCGGCGTCACTGGCCGGATGGATTGATACGGCCATTGCAGTGACAGAAACAGAAAATTATTACGGAACACCGGTAATCCCTTCAGGTGTGCTCAGACTACGGATGGCCGACAGCCATTCGCGAGACATATTCTTTGTGGCGGTATGCAGGACAGCCGGTGTACCCTCACGCCTTGCCAGCGGGACGGGCAGACCGCAGTATCATGAAGCCGGCAGCTGGCATGATGTATGGTTTGCAGGTGAGACCAGGCCCTCGGGAAACCCCGGGAGAGTCAGGTTCATCGCCGGACCTGCCAGCCAGGAACCCGTATATCATGTTAATTTTACCCTGGCCCGGCTTGATAAAGGTCAGTATAACACACTTGACTTTGGCTACGGGATGAAAATCAGTGATATGCCGGCTGGTTTCGGGCTTGATCCCGGAACTTACATGCTCACAACCGGTAACAGAGACGAGAACGGGAATGTGCTTGCATCTGTCAGCTTTTTTATACTGGCTCCGGGCGAAGAGAAAACCATTACCGTCAATCTGAGGCAGCTGCCTCAGAGCAGTGTAGCCGCAGGGAAAATAAGCCTTACAGGTGAATTGTTATCATACAGTGGCGGGAAGACAGATATTGGAACTCTGTCGGAAAAAGGAACAGTGTTTATCTGGATCGAGCCCGGTAGGGAACCTACTCGTCATATCCTGAATGATCTGCCGCGGCTGAAGAAGGAATTTGATGCCTGGGGTGGCAGTTTTGTCTTCCTGACTGATCCGGCCCGGACACCGGACGGATTTCATCCTGAAGATATTACGGGCACACCCGCCAATGCGCTGTTTGTCACTGACACCGGACTGGTTTTCATGACCTCAGTCCTTGGCGAGGGTGCGTCAGAAAGGCCCATGCCCGTGGTCTTGTGTTGTGATGGCAACGGCGAGGTGCTCTTCTCTTCGGAAGGATACAGGATTGGTACAGGTGAACAGATATTGAAAAAAATCAGATAACCCATCATCATCATGACAAGGATACACCTTGTGGCCGCCGCAGCAGCCTTTATGGCATTGTCGTGCAGCTCGCCCTCGGAGGCTGACCTCACAGCATTTGTTGATCCGTTCATCGGAACAGCGGCACACGGACATGTATTCCCCGGCGCCACCACACCCTTCGGCATGGTGCAGGTCAGTCCTGACAACGGAACCTCAGGCTGGGACTGGTGCTCAGGCTATAATTGGTCTGACAGCCTCATTGCCGGGTTCAGTCACACGCATCTCAGCGGTACGGGTATCGGTGATCTTTGTGATATCCTCTTCCTCCCCTCGATGATTGAATTCAACCTGGAACTGCCTGACAGCACGGCTTCGATTGCCAAACAGAATCGCAGCTGGTTCTCCCATGATGCCGAGCAGGCCAGGCCGGGTTACTATGCCGTTGCCCTGGCCAGCGGTGTAAATGTTGAGCTGACGGCCACACCACGATGCGGGGTACAGAGATACACCGCCGTAAATGACGGGGTCATGCACCTGCTCGTCGACCTGGGTTTTGCCATCAACTGGGACAGGCCGGCCGACTGTCGCCTCACCTGGGACGGTATCTCGTTGTCGGGAAAACGGATATCAACAGGTTGGGCAGAAAAACAGTACCAGTTCTTCTCTGCACAATTCTCCGAAAAGCCGGCTTCTGTTACAATGATGAACGCAGGTGTCCGGACCGATGGTGCCGCTTCAGAGGGAAGGAACATTTCGTGCATCCTCACCTTCGACATGAAGAGTGGAGAGGATCTGACGGTTAAGACCGGCATCTCAGCGGTGGATGAGGCCGGTGCAGCCAATAACCTGGCTGTGGAGATGCCCGGGTGGAATTTCAATGCTGCAGCCGGCGCTGCAGGGATGGCCTGGCAGGAGAAACTGGGCGTCATCAGGGCATCTGCCACTGATACATCTTCTCTCAGGGTCTTTTATACGGCACTGTATCATTCCATGATAGCCCCCAATCTGTACACTGATGCTGACAGCCGGTACCGCGGAACGGATGGTCAGATACATACGGCGGAAGATTTTACCAATTACACTGTCTTTTCACTGTGGGACACCTACCGCGCTGCGCATCCGCTGTATACCATCACTGTGCCGGGCATGGTTCCCGACTTCATCAATACGATGCTGGCTATCAGGGAGCAGCAGGGCAAACTCCCGGTTTGGTCACTGGTTGGCAACGAGACCAACTGCATGATCGGCTATCACTCCGTGCCTGTGCTGGCTGATGCCATGCATAAGAAGTTCGGCGGGTTTGACTATGAAGCCGCACTGGATGCAGCCGTACATACTGCCCAACTGGACTTCCGGGGGCTGGATCATTACCGTAAATACGGGTACATCCCCTCGGAGCTGGAGAATGAATCGGTGGCCAAGACCCTCGAGTATGCAATTGATGACTGGTGCATCTCACAGATGGCTGCGGACATGGAAAGGCCGGAAATTGAAGCTGAATTTCTTGGACGTTCAAAGAACTACCGCAACCTGTTTGACACTGCCATACACTTTGTTCGCGGACGAATGAGCGACGGCAGCTGGCGCCCGGACTATGACCCGCTTTATTCTCACCATACCCGGTCTGACTTCACTGAAGGTAACGGATGGCAGTACACCTGGCTGGTACCACATGACGTTGAGGGCCTGGTCTCGCTCTTCGGAGGAAGGGAGCTCTTCCTGGAAAGACTCGATTCTCTCTTCAAAATCGCCGAGGAGGTGAAGGGGGAGAATGCGTCGCCTGACATCAGCGGACTTATAGGTCAGTATGCGCATGGTAATGAGCCGTCACATCATATAGCATATCTATTCTCAATGGTCGGTGCACCGGCAAAAACGGAGGTCATGGTGAGACGCATAATGTCTGAGATGTACACTGATGCGAAGGACGGGATCTGCGGTAATGAGGACTGCGGGCAGATGTCTGCCTGGTATGTCTTTTCGGCCATGGGATTCTACCCGCTCAATCCGGCTGACGGAAGATTCATCCTCGGCAGCCCGGCCCTTGATAAGGTGTCACTGTCACTGCCCGGAGAAAAAGTGTTCACTGTCATTGCTGAAAATAATTCTCCGCAGAATGTTTATGTCAGCGAGGTATTTCTTAATGGTCAGCTACTGAACCGTAACTATTTAACCTATAATGAGATCATGGAGGGCGGTGAACTGAAGTTCGTCATGAAATGAACAGCCTGTCACCTCCCTGTTGATAATTATGAGTGGGAGTGATCCCGCAAAACATTACCTTTGTTTCATTCTGGTGCTGCCGGTTTTCCCCGGCAGTGAAAAGGGAACCCTGTTCAAATCAGGGACAGTACCCGCTGCTGTGAAGCCTGTTCCGCCTGTTGGCGGATCATTACAGCCGGATTCTCCTCCACTGTTCGCCAATTGGCGGACGGGAAGGCCCGGTGAGTAGGGATGAGTCAGAAGACCTGCCAGAACGTATCCTGATAAAGGAGCTTTCGGGAATAAAAGTTATGAGTAAAAGGTCTTGTGCCTATATCATCCCGTCTCGTGCGAGCCGTTATTTGCTTAAGGCTTCTGCCGTCGTATCATTCTCCCTTGTGTCATTTGATCTTGCAGCACAGGATATGTTCACAGAAGACACGGTGAACATTGCGGCTGTAACTGTACGTGCTGCAGCATCTCTCCGCCACTCACCCTACACGGTGGTTAAGATTGATTCGTCCGTCATGTCCAGGCATGACGGAGGTGATCTGGGAACCCTCCTTCAGTCAGCCAGCCTGCTGACAGTAAAAAGATACGGAAACTCCGGGCTCTCGTCTGTTTCCATCCGGGGTCTGTCAGGAAGCCATACAGCGGTGACCTGGAACGGTCTCCCGGTCAACGCTCCGAGCAACGGTCAGAGTGATTTTGCAATCATCCCTGTCTCAGCGGCTAACTCGGTTAAGGTAACCTCAGGCGGCTCTGACCTGGATGATATCTCGGGGTCAATCGGCGGCAAGGTGGAGCTCTCCTCCGGACCGGTGTTCGATGGCGTGACTGAGGCCTCGCTGACACTTGGTGCCGGCAGCAATGGGAGCTATTCTTCCGCGCTTGTATTGAGATCCGGTGACGCTGATCTGTCTGCAAAAATTAACTTGTGGGGTGGGATGGCCCGCAATGACTTCCGGTTTATCAACGCAAATGCTCCGGGAGGAGCGGAGAAAGGGCGCAGAACCAACGCCGGCTTCTCGTCAGGCGGAGTCACGGCGGACCTTGGGTTCCGGCTTGGTAATGCCCTGTTGACATCGCACGTTTGGTACAATGACTCGGACCGTGATCTGCCTGGTCCGGTTACCACGGTAGAGCAGGATTTCGGGGAGCGACAGAAGGACAGGTCCCTCAAAGGGGTTGTTAACTACTCCCTTGATCATGGAAGACTAGCTGCTGAAGTCGTTGCGGGGGGATCACACGACATCAACCTCTATTTTAATGAAGCACCCGGACTGAATGGTGAGAACAGCTCAGGGATCTACATAATCCGGACGCGAATCCGTTACCGTATGAACGACCGATTTGAGATGGTGTTCAATGCAGGAGACGAGTATCAAAAGGCACATTCGCTAAGCTTCCCCGCTGCTGTTAATCGCAATATCCTCTCCGCCTCCCTGGCGGCACGATACAGCGTTTTGCCCAGGCTGAGGCTTCTCCTGCAGGCGAGGCAGATGGGAGTAAGCGGCCTAAAGGTTTCACCGGAGTTCACTGCCGGGGCAACATGGATACTGACAGCAGACGGCCAGCACGCCATCAAGGCCAGCCTGAGCCGCAATACCAAACTGCCATGCCTGAATGATATCTACTGGATGCCCGGAGGCAACACCACCCTAATCCCTGAGACAGCCACCGGGGGAGAGGCTTCATGGTCTTTTGCATCAATTAATCCGTCAGGACTGCGCTCGACGCTTGACTTTACACTCCATGCCTCCAGGGTTGATAACCTGATACAGTGGCTGCCGGGTGAAACAGGATTATGGTCAGCTGAAAATGTCCGGAGCGTCAATGTTGCCGGAGCCGAGGTAAGAGCCGGCACGGAAGTAGCTGTCAGTGAATTGAAGATAAAAGGCTATCTGAACTATGGCCTGACCCGGTCTGTCAATGCCGGATCAGATATCCCTAATGACAGGTCGGAGGGGAGTCAGCTGGCATATACACCTCTGCATCACCTCAACATGAATATTGACGCCGGCTGGAGCGTTGTCAGCGGCGGCATTACGGCCACGACGGAAACCCGCAGGTACACCACTTCAGATAACAGTGAATGGCTGCCGGCTACATTCATTTCCGACCTCTACATGGGTTCATCTGTCAGGGCGGGGAACACACTGATCAGAGCTGACCTCAGAATAAACAATATACTGAATGCCAGGTCCGAAAGCATTCGCAATTACCCTTTACCCCTCAGATATTTTAACCTCAGACTAACCCTGACATGGTCAGATAAAACTAAAAATAATGAAACAACTCCTTAGATTGCTCATCCTGATTGCACTGTTTGTCATCTCATGTGAAAGAGGCGACCAACCTTCACTTTTTCCTTCCGGCAATGGCCTGTTTCTCCTAAATGAGGGTAACTATCTCGCAGGCAACGGATCAATCAGCTTTTACAGCACGGAGTCAAAAAATATCTACAATGACCTCTTCAAAACCGCAAATGATCGTGCGCTTGGCGACATACCATCCTTCATTGTTGTTGACGGTAACAAGGGCTTCATAATTGTGAACAACTCCGGTACCATCGAGGTGGTTAACATGCTTACCATGGAGAGTCTTGCGACAGTCACAGGACTTGAGTCTCCACGTCAGATGGTCATCCATGGCAGAAAAGGATACATCAGCAGCCTCACGTCAGATAAGGTGACTGTTCTTGACCTTGACAACCTTGAAATCTCAGGCGACATAAACATAGGATGCACCTCGGAGGCCATGGCAATAGCTGACGGGAAGCTGTTCACCGCATTCTGGTCAGGCGGGAACAAGATTGTTGTTACGGACCTTGAGACAGCGGAGGTGATTACCTCTGTCACTGTCGGGCTGGAGCCCGAGAGCATGGTTCTTGACAGGGATAATAAATTATGGGTGCTCTGTACCGGCGGATGGAATGGCGAAGAGATACCCCGGCTTGTGAAGATAAATACCTCCACCTTCGGGAAGGAGGCAGAGTTATTATTCAGGACTGTAAATGATAATCCTTCTTCGCTTTCAATCAACGCTACCCGCGATACCATCTATTTTCTCGACGAAGGGGTAAAGAGGATGCCGGTTATATCGGCCGTCCTTCCTGCGGAAGCCTTCATTGCTGCCGGTGACAGGCTGTTATATAAGCTTGCAGCGGGACCGGGAGGGCTGATAGGGGTGACAGACGCCATAGACTACCAGCAAAGGGGAGATTTCCTTCTGTATAACAGCCGCGGTGAGCTGGCAGACACAGAACATACAGGAATAATCCCCGGATTCATGCTCTTCATGCACGATTAACCGCAATTTGACTAATTTTGGCACTAAAACAGAGATAGATTGAAGGGAAGAGTACTCATATCCATCCTGATTCTGCTGTCATCCCTACCTATTTACAGCCAGGCAGAATTTCCCGTTGGCAGCGCGCTGATGCCGGTGATCGGATCGTGGCAAGAGATATCCGTTGATCCGCTCCAGGTTGAGGTCATGCGTTCCATTGAACAGACCAAGGATCAGCCTTACCAGTTTGCGATCCCCGTTCCTGTAAACCTGACCCCTGAAAATGCCGGCTTCACAGTAAAAAAAGGTGGCGAGACTGTCTGGGTAATGCCTGTCTCGTCGCGGGGCGCCCTCTCCCTGAACCTGATACTTTCTCCCTGGAACCTGCCGGAGGGCGCATATGTCTATGTCTACGATCATGGTCACCAGGTGGTACGGGGAGCCTATACCAGTGAGAGCGGGACGAATGCACTGACCATCCCTCTCATGCCGGTTCCAGGTGACAGGATTGTGCTTGAGTGCCATTTCCCGGGCAACAGTATTCCCCGCGGATCGATAGGGGTAAGCCAGGTGGCGCATGACTTTGCGGGCTTCTTCGGGCTTGAAGGGATAAAGGACTTGTATTATGGCAGGTCAGGCGACTGCGAGGTGGATATAAGCTGTTCTACCAATCCAAACTATCTTAAGGCAGCACGTTCAGTAGTACGGCTCCTGGTGGCAGGAGCAGAGCTCTGCACAGGTGTGCTGGTCAACAATACAGGCAGCGATTACAAGGGATATGTGCTGACGGCCAATCACTGCATTGACACAGAAACTCTGGCAGCAAATACAATCTTCGTATTCAATTACAAGAGTCCCTGGTGTGGGGGCCCTGACCTGACATCCCTGCACTCCATCTCCGGATCCCAGTTAAGGGCCGGCAACACGGAGATAGACTTTGCCCTGGTGGAGCTCAACCAGTTTCCGTCCCTGGTTCTCAAGCCATATTTTGCGGGATGGGACATCACCGCCGCGGCGCCGTCGAACACTTACACCCTTCACCATCCTGAGGGTGATGTAATGAAGATATCTATTGATGACAACGCACCAATTTCCACATCTTACCCTCTTCCCGGGTATACCTCAAACAGCTTCTGGCGTATCCTGAAGTGGGAGATGGGCACGACAGAGCCCGGATCATCGGGCGGCCCCCTGTTTGACCAGAACGGGCGGCTGAGGGGTACACTCACGGGCGGCGGTGCAACATGCGCAGATCCTTCCAACGACTACTATGCAAAGCTGAGCAGAATGTTCAATATCAGCACCATAAACAACTCACACCTGAGACCATGGCTGGATCCGCTGGCAATATCTGCAACAATCGTTTCCGGACGCGATCCCTACGGATACAACCTCTCAAGGTCAGACACCCTTGGCAGCATGCCCGCCTCTGACCCGGGCAGCATCGACAGCTACACCTCACCTGGTTGGGGCTATTCCACAGGCAATAACTCAGACAGCCTTATAAGATATGCCGAATATATTCCCTTTTCAGGCACAGGTGAGATAGCCTGGATCAGACTTAGTGTTGCTGCTGCCTCCTTCATCTCGGAACTAGATTCGGTAAGGGTCTTCCTATGGAACGGTGGCGCTCAGCCCGGGACAGCGATTGCATCGAGGCTTTACAGGATCAGCGAGGTGAAGGGTAATTTTGAGATGGAGGTCGACTTTGGCAGAACAATTAAGGTTACCGGGCCCTATTATGTGGGGTATTCGGTCTCCTACAAGAACAAGCTTAGCCTTCCGCAACCGCAGTTTGCGGTAAAACACTCGGTACAATGGCCCCTGACGGCGCAGAACACCGCGTGGTTCTTCAGTGGCAACTCCTGGAAACCATTCACACAACACCCTGCGTTTCCAATGGCAACCTCACTCGCAATAAAAGTTATAATGGTTGAGAATTCGATTCTTAACGATATTGACGACCCGGAGACAGAGGTTACGCCTCTCAGGGTCTTCCCGAATCCGTTCTCGGGAAGCCTCTCTTTCCGTATTACTGGTAGCGGGGCCACGGAAACCGAACTGAGGCTTTATGACAATACGGGGCGGGTTGTCAGCGCGGGCGATTACAGGAATATCTTTCCGGGGGTCCTCGATCTGGAACTGCCGTTCCTTGCGCCGGGTATTTATCACTACAGCCTTAAAAACGATTCGGTGCAATACACCGGTACAGTCATCAAAATAGATTCCCGGTGATGAAGTCCGGTATCATTATCGTGGCAGTGACTGTGCTTCTCTGGTCATGCGGCCATGGGGGCAGTCCACCCACGTTACCGTATACGGCCAGACAATATACTGCTGACAGATTTACGCTGGAAGAGAAAAATGGTTACACCAGACTCACTGTCAGGGACCCGTGGCAGAACGCCCATGGTACAGAGCTATTCTGGTATCTGCTGCCCCATGGGGCAGTCACCCCTGAAGGAGTTGATGAGGAGCAGGTGATACGCATACCGGTACGAAGGATGATCTGCATGTCTACCACACACCTCGCCATGCTGAGAGCGCTGGATGCAACGGATATCCTGGTGGGGGTCTCCGGTCCCGGTCTTGTGTATGACTCCCTCATCCTTGATGCCGTCAGCCGGGGCAAAATAATGGATGTGGGTTACGAAGGGAACCTTAACAACGAGCTTATAGTCACACTCAAGCCCGATGTGCTCATGGCATATGGTGTGGCCGCGCCTGCTTCAGGCAATACCGGCAAGCTACCGGCACTGGGAGTGAAGGTGCTCTATAACGCAGACTATCTCGAGGAACATCCACTCGCAAGGAGTGAGTGGATAAGAGTGTTCGGCCTGCTTACCGGCAGGGAGGCCAGGGCTGACAGTCTGTTCAGGGAGGTGTCAGAGGCGTATTTCGAGCTCGCTGAGAAGGTACGCACCGGGAGCCATGACCGTCCGGATGTATTGCTGGGCTCACCGTGGGAGGACGTGTGGTATGTTTCACCTGCCAATTCCTATACAGGAAGGCTGATAGAGGATGCGGGCGGACGGTATCTCTTCAGTGACCTGTCTGAAGCCCACTCGGTTCCCTTCTCCGTTGAGGCTGTCTTCGAGAGGGCAACGGGAGCAGACATATGGTTAAACCCCGGCACCGCGGAGAGCCTCGCTGAGATCGCTGCTGCGGACCAGCGCATGAAAAGGCTGCCGGTATACAGCTCCGGCCATGTATGGAATAACAGGAACAGGATGACCCCCGGTGGTGGCAATGACTATTGGGAGAGCGCTGTTGTGAGGCCCGATCTGCTGTTGAAGGATATCGTCTCCATCATTCACCCGGATCTTCTGCCTGAACACCGGCATTATTATTATAAAAGGCTTCAATGAAGGGTATATCATCACGGTTGACTCTGACCATGGCGGGGCTATTCCTGCTTGTGGTCCTTTTGTTCGTTGCCGATCTTCTAATAGGTAGTACCCGTATGGATGCTGCCGAGGTTTTGCGCTCGCTCTTTGGTCACGGCACCCCCGGAGGTGAGATCATTGTAACGCAGTTTCGTCTCCCGAAGGCCATCACAGCGCTTATTGCCGGCGCGGCGATGTCTGTCAGCGGGCTGCTGATGCAGACCCTCTTCCGCAACCCGCTGGCCGGTCCTGATGTACTGGGTGTCAGCTCCGGCGCCGGCCTGGGCGTAGCCCTCACGGTGCTTACACTGACCCCTCTCTTCACTCTCTCTTCAGGCAGCGCCCTGCAGGGATGGGGCATAATACTGGCTGCATGGGCCGGCGCCGGAGCCGTTATGATCATTATAATGGCTGTCTCCGCACGCATGCGCGATATCATGACTGTGCTTATAATTGGCCTGCTGCTGGCCAGTGCCATATCAGCCGTAGTCAGCCTGCTGCAGTACTTCAGCAACGAAGCCATGCTCAGGACCTATGTCATCTGGACAATGGGTAACCTCGGCAACATCTCATATCCCCAGATAAGGGCGCTGACTCTCTCCACCGCAGCAGGACTCATCATTGCCTTTCTGATGGTTAAACCTCTCAATGCAATGCTCCTGGGCGAGACCTTCTCACGAACGGTAGGGGTGAAGATGAAAAGCACAAGGGCTGTCCTGCTGGCTTCGGCCAGTATCCTGGCCGGCAGCGTTACCGCATTTTGCGGCCCCCTGGCATTCATCGGGGTAGCGGTACCTCACATAGGCCGCCTGATTTTTGGAACCACGGACCATCGAACACTGATGCCGGGAGTGGCGCTGTGTGGCTCAGCGGTGCTGCTGCTGAGTGATATAATATCAACCATGCCGGGTGGCGGGCATATTATCCCGGTTAATACCGTCACCTCGCTGACAGGAATACCTGTGGTTCTGTGGATTATCCTGGGCAGGAACGGTATAGGGAGGCGATTCTGATGCGAACGGGGAAGATCATAGCAGAGACATTTGACCTCTCAATAGGTTACCACACCCGCAACAGGGTGAACATGGTCATGGAACACCTCTCTCTCGAGGCACGCCAGGGAGAGCTTGTGGCTCTCATCGGCCGCAACGGAACGGGGAAGAGCACTCTGCTCAGGACCCTGGTTGGTCTGCAGCCTGAGCTCGGGGGGAGAGTCAGGCTACAGGGTGTGGATCTGCACGCCATAGGATCATCACAGTTACCCAGGATAGTAAGCTTTACATCCACCGAACCTGTGGCAGTACGTAATATAAGAGTACATGATGTGGTGGCGCTGGGCCGGTTTCCGTTCACAAACTGGATAGGCTCGCTGGCACCTGACGATGAAGAGGCTGTCAATGAGGCACTTGGAGCCACCGGACTTATAACCCTTGCCAATCGAAGCATTGACAATATCTCCGACGGCGAGAGACAGCGAACACTCATAGCCCGGTCACTGGCACAGGATACAGCTCTTCTTGTAATGGATGAACCTACCGCTTTCCTCGACCTGCCCTCACGATACAGCATCGTCAGCCTGCTGAGGCAACTGACACGTGAACAGGGCAAATGTGTCATTTACTCCACACATGATCTTGATACTGCCATCAATGAAGCAGACAGGATATGGCTCATGACAGGGGAGGGGATTGCTGAGGGAGCACCGGAGGACCTGATACTAAAAGGCATTGTTGCCAGGGCCTTTGAGAGCCCGCAGCTCTCATTCAGCAGCAATACAGGCACCTTCAGCTTCATCAGGAAGCAGCAGACAGGAATCGCACTGGAGGGTAAAGGTCTGGCAGTCAGAATGACCGAGAGGGCACTCAACCGGTGCGGGTACACCAGAGACCCGCAGGCATCACTGAAGGTCACTGTGAGCGAGAGTCATGAGGGCACCGAATGGATTGTATTGAGAAATACAGGGACAGAACATTACAGGTCGCTGTATGACCTTGTTAGCAGCCTGGCCGACGAACCTGTTCAGTGACCCTGAAATTTACGGTAGGCATCGATAAATGAGGCTACATCTCCGGCTGCAAGCCTCTTAGCAATAATTTTCTTATCCTTGTCAAGGATATATATCAGAGGAGTTGACTCCACATTATACAGGTAGTCAAACCGGCTGAGACGCTGCGGATCCCATCCATTAACCCAGCCCAGGCCATTATCAACAATATATTTCTCCCATTTTTCCTGGTCTTGCTGAGTGCAAACGGCAAAGATCTCTATTCCATCAGCCCTGTGCTTTTCATAATAATCTTTGAGCATGGGCGTAGCCTCTTTGCAGAAACCGCAATCGGGTTCCCAGAAATAGATAATGGTAAAGTCCGACCTGATGTCGTAAAGGGACACATAATAACCTGCAAATGAATTCATTAATAATTCCGGAGCTTTCCGGCCAATCAGATTGGGTCTCAGGCGGTCAACTCTCTTCTCAAGATCAGCAATATACTCCTTATCTGCCCACGGGGCCCTGCCCGCCAGGTAGACCTGATCGGCCAGGTGCACCACAACTGCATCATGTCCCATGATCTCACTGGTAGCATACCTGTTCATAAGCCAGACAGCAACATACTGGTATACATCATCATTGACGGAGCTCATCTCAAGCACCCTGTCGGCCTCCTTGATTATTGAGTCGGGCATCTGGATAACCACCTGCCTGAAGAACTGCTCAAGCCTCCCTCCAAGTACCGGGCTGCGGATGAGACCAGGTTCCGTGAATTCAATGTTGTCAAAGAAATGGTCCTTATAGTAGAGATATGACATCAGGCGTCCGACAGAGTCGCGGTTTGCTGTTCCTGCAGGTATGGCGGGTTCATGAGGTTCAACAGGGATAATTGACCTGGCGATGGCACCCAGGAGAGTCCCCTTGTTGCTCTCTGCGGTCTCAGCAAGGTACTGTTTCATCTTTTTTTCCTGAGCGGCAAGCTGTGTCTTCAGGCTAGCGGCATCAGCACCAGATGGCGAGGCGGCACGGAGCTTTTCGTTCAGGGCCATAGCCTCCTCCTGGAGTTCCTTCCATCTCCTCTGGTACTCAAGAAACCGGCTGTTCTCTTCCGAACCGGTGAAGGCAAGTGTGCCTGCCGGGTTATTGATATCACATGTAATGTCAAAGTGCTGGTCGTTGCCCAGCAGAAACTCAAAGAAGCTGTTTCCCGGAAGGACGATCATATAGACTCCCGGAGCAAGTTTCTCGCTGCCGGTGAACCTTGATGTACCGCTCTTGTCAGTAGTTATACTGTCTTTTACATATTGTTGATTACCAACATGATATGCCAGTCTTACCTGAACTTCAGGGGTTTGTTTGACGGTTACTGACAGAGAGTGGCCCGGTTGTCCGCTTAGTTGACTGAAGCCATTCAGGAAACCAAAAATAATTATGATCGCAAAATATCTGGTACTCATTTGCTGAATAGTTGCATTTAAAATATCATACAATTTCCCTGCCATTCTAGTGGTTCATGTCCACCCTTATGATTTCCGCGTACCCTGAAGCTGTTATCACCGCTTTAAGAGCAAAGTTAAACCGGTTCAGTGCAGTACAGAGGAAGAAGTCGGTAGGAGGGCTGAATGAGAGGTTTTCCGGCTTGAAGAAGCGGCTTCCCGGACCTTCTCTGAGGGCGGCTATCTCAGCGGATATATCGGGCTCATGACCCATGAGCAGGTCTCTGATATACCTTGCACAGAGCAGGTCCTCGCCGGCAGATTCAACGCCCCTGTATCCCATTGCCACCAGGGTTACTTTTTCAGGGTGGACCATTGTTATGTATGATGACACTGCCCCGGCATTTACAAGGCCGGCACCGAGTATCTCTGAAGCGCCTGAGGCTCTCATTATACCATTGGTGCCCGCTGTTGTGCAGTGGATAAGTGTTTTGCCGGTGATCTGTCCGGTGAGCATCTCGGTAGGACTGTTTCCAAGGTCAAATCCGGCAGGTATTTTTTCATCCTGCTCGCCCGCAATAATTGTATCAGCCTTAAGTTTATCCTTAAGTACAAATGCCGCTTCAGGTGTGTCAACGTCGAGAAGACGTTTAATTCCGTTGTCGAAGGCATAGCATGCGGTACTGAAGGCCCGGAAGACATCGATGATAACTGTCACGCCCTGAGCCTCCTGTGCTCCGCTGATGAACTCTTTAATTGTAATTTCCATCATATTCGCTTCAAATGGTGAAGATAATAATAGTGTTTGAAGATCATTTCTTAAATTTGCCTTCCGGCAATAATCACAAAATATATTGATGAAACCTATTTACAGGATCAGCCAGGCATTCCTGAAGCGGACCGCCGAAAGGCGGAGGGCCATATATGAGAGGCTCAGGAAATCCGTTCCCTACTGGATTCGTCAGAGAAGGATCATCTATATGCTTTACAAAGGCATTAAAAGGGACAATATTTATATAAAAGCTTCGGCACTAACGTTTTTTTCGATTCTTTCAGTGATACCGCTGGTGGCCCTCGCCTTCGGCATTGCAAAAGGTTTCGGGCTGTCTGACGAATTGAGGGCGCAGATCATCATGCAGTTTCACAACCAGGAACAGGTGATGAACTGGATCCTTGATTTCGCCAATAACACACTTGAGCAGACAAGCGGGGGTTGGCTGGCAGGGATTGGCGTGGCCTTCCTGTTTTATACCGTAGGGCAGCTGCTGAGTTATGTAGAGAGCACCTTCAACTCTATCTGGAGGGTTGAAGAGACCCGGGTATGGTATCGGCAGGTTACGGATTACCTGGCGGTGATCATCCTTGTTCCTGCACTTTTTATTGCCTCCAGCAGCGTTACGGTTTTCGCCACCACCAAACTGACCGATATCCTCAGCCAGTCTGACATGCTTGACGGCCTTAAGCCGCTGGTCTCTTTCCTGGTCCAGTTGATTCCCTTCATCCTGCTGTGTACTATTTCAACGGCCGCATTTCTGGCAATGCCGAACACCAGGGTGAAAATACGGTCGGCTTTCATTGCCGGACTCTTCGCAGGAATCGCCCTGCAGATACTTCAGATTGTATATGTTGAGTCGCAGCTGGGTATTACCAGGCTTGGTACCCTTTACGGAAGCTTTGCCGCAGTTCCCCTTCTCATGGTCTGGATTCAGATGAGCTGGGTGGTAGTGCTGATAGGAGCGCAGCTCTCATATTACATGCAGAATATAACCCGTTATGAGTTTGAGTTTGATGTTCAGACGGTGTCTCCCAGGCAGAAGAAGAGGCTGTCACTGCTGGTGATGCATTCACTTATTGATGATTTTGTCACAGGAGTGAAGCCGAGGGCGCCTGAGGAGATATCTTTGGAGCTGAGCCTGCCGGTCCGGACGGTGCATGACTGCCTGGATATGCTTCGTGAGGCATCGATGGTTACCGAGGTATGGAATGAGGAGAATGAAAAGTATGTATACCAGCCGGGGACAGACATCAACAAGATGACGCTCTCATTCGTGCTTGAAAAGATTGAGGTTTCCGGCTCGCTTCACAAGGTGGTGATCAACAATGCCGATTACAAGAAGATTGATGCCGCCCTGACAAAATTCGAGAGTCTGGTTGCCAGTTCAGAATTCAATGTTCTGCTGCGCGATATTTAATTGATTACTTGTTGCGGAAAGGAGAGAGGCGGAATCGCCTGACATATCTTATCAGTTCATCCAGCGAATTCCAGTTATCAAAGAGGTAATGTGGAGCATCCACAACAATCTGACGTGTCTCCGCGTGCATTGACCAGTAGCTGATGAGGTTTGAAGCCCTGAAGACGCGGTCTTCCGATCCGATCAGCGAATAGTCCCAAACAAACCCGGTCTGAACCGGCTCCATCATCCTGTTGTAAAGCCACCTGAGCTCATCTTGCAGCGATTTCTCCGTGCGTGTAGGTATATAGTCCCTGTTCATCTCAAAACGGCTTCTTGTGCCAAACATCCTGAGGTAAAACTTACCCATGCTATAGTTGGAGATATTGTCAAGGGTTGCTTCGAATATCTTGAGCGGTATGCCGAATTTATCATCAGCGGCCACCGGTGTTCCGTTGATTGCGATGGTAAGGTCGGGCCGGATACCCAGTCTGCGACTGTAATACTCTGCTGCCCAAACACCCAGCGACCACCCTATTACAGTAACCCGCCTGTATGTCTTCATCTCGGGCAGAATCAGCGGTTCATCAGCCGAATAATTATAAAAAAGGATAAAATCGAAATTATCTGTGCAGAGATTCGAGAAGGCTTTTTCATCTATACCCCATGTTCCGAAGAGAATGACAAGCTCCCTGTTATTCTCAAATCTTCGGAGGAAAGTTTTCATTGGCGGGTAGAAAAGAAAAAAGAGGAGAGGGTTACCGTGGTACTTTAAGGAACGGGCTTATGAGATAATCCCGGAATCTACTGTCTGATAAAAGGAAGTAACCTATGGTAGTCAGCCTATAGGTCCATGTGAAAGTCAATGTCTGCAATACAATCCTATTGATTCCCACAAGTAACCCCTACTCTCCTCTTTTTAATTCAAGCCTTAGCTTTGTACAAATATAAACAATAATATTACATAATGCAACTTTTTAAATAAATATTAGTGTGTTGACCTTCAGTGCTGGTTGTTATTATCATTTGGAATGTTTATATTTATTCGGAATATCAGATCATTCCACATCCATACATCAAAAATCCTACGAATGATACCGGAAATTATCAGCATCAGGCACGACGACGGCTCGGGCTTCAGGGCCGGGTGGGTCGACAATGAAAGCAGCTTTCTTCATGTCCATCCCGAGTACGAGATAGTGCTGAACGTGACAGGTAACGGCACTCGTGTTGCCGGTGATTCGGTAGAGATCTTCGATCACTATGACCTGGTTGTTTACGGGCCGGAGTTGCGACACTTCTGGAACTTTTATAAGGGCGGCGAGTATGACAGCGGAAGGCATGCCATCATGTGCCACTTCCGTCGGGAATCACTCGGCGAGCCTCTGCTCTCACAGTTTGAGACTGCAGACCTGCGAAGCCTGCTTGATGATGCATCGAGGGGGATATCTTTCACTGCTGCGACGGGAATGGCCGCAGAGGATCCGATGCGGAGGCTATTGACGGAGACAGGCATGAAGAAGATGGTGAGCCTCTTCCGGCTGCTCGAAATACTATGTTCCGCTGAAAAATTCAGAATTCTCTCCGGTGAGAGCCCGGCCGGCAACCATGAGATGACTGATGCCCGCCTGGCAGAGGTATGCTCCTTCGTACGTGATAATTTCTTCAGGCCCATACCAGTGAAAGAGGTAGCCGGTATAGCCAAAATGAGCCCTCATTCCTTCAGCCGTTTCTTCTCTCGCAACACCGCCAGCGGCTTCGTTGACTATGTCAACCAGGTGCGCACCAATAAAGCGTGCTATCTGCTGCGGGAGACTGATCACCAGATTAACGAGATAGTCTTTGAATGCGGCTTTGCCACCGTTTCCAACTTCAATAAACAGTTTCGCAAACATGCCGGCATGTCGGCACGCGATTACCGTGCACAATACAGAAACTGAGGGTTGCATTACTCTTTTTAACCAGGAACTGTAGCGGATGATTTTTTTCATGCCGGAGATTGAAGCTCTTTGCTACATTTGCCATTGAATCACTAATTAAAAACAGTATTGCCATGGGAATGACCGTAACTGAAAAAATCATTGCGTCACACTCAAAATACGACAGCGTAAAACCGGGTGACATAATAGACATAACCATTGATGCCCGCGCAGCCAGGGACTTTGGCGGTGCCAATGTGGTTAAGAACCTGAACGACTTCGGTCTCAGGGTGGAAGATCCGGAAAAGACCCTCTTTACCTTTGACTGCAATCCAACGGGCTCTGATCAGAAATATGCCGTAAACCAGCATATCTGCAGGCAATATGCCCGCAGCAAAGGTATTAAGGTCTATGACATCAACGCCGGTATCGGCACCCATCTTCTGATTGAAGAGGGGTATGTATGGCCCGGGGCTACTGCGGTTTCCACCGATTCGCACGCCAATATCCTCGGGGCTGTGGGAGCATTCGGTCAGGGCATGGGCGATATGGATATCGCCGCATCGTGGAACAGCGGCAGGGTCTGGTTCAAGGTGCCGGCTTCGGTGAAGCTGAATCTTAAAGGACTCCTGCCTGAGGATGTGACAGCCAAGGATGTCATTCTCAATCTGCTGCACATCTACGGTGCCAATACTCTCCTTGGCTACAGCATTGAACTCTGTGGCGAAGCAACTGACCGGATGACTCTCGATGAGCGCATCACCATAGCCTCCATGGCCACTGAGATGGGCGCCATTATCATACTCTTCACGCCGACAGAGGAGATAATCAGTTACTGTCGTGCACGGGCCAGGTCGGCCTTTGAGCCTGTATATGCTGATGCTGATGCCACTTACGAGATTGCTGCAGACATAGATGTCAGCGCCTTTGTCCCTATGGTATCTCGCCCCGGCGAGCCCCATGATACGGTGGGAGTGAAGGAGTTGCCTGTAACCATTATCGATTCGGCCTTCATTGGCAGCTGTACCAACGGCCGTATTGAGGATATGCGGGTCACGGCAGAGATCCTTCGCGGCAGGAAAGTAGCCCCCGGTGTCGTTCTCAAGATAGTGCCCTCTACCGACACCATCTGGAAGCAGTGCCTAGATGAAGGCCTGATTGAAGTATTCAAGACCGCCGGTGCACTCGTCTCCAACGCCGGATGTGCGGGCTGTGCAGCCGGCCAGGTGGGCCAGAACGGCAAGGGCGAGGTGACGGTGAGCACCGGCAACAGGAACTTCCCCGGAAAACAGGGGCAGGGCAGCGTTTTCCTGGCCTCACCGGCGGTGGTTGCATCGTCAGCCCTTGCCGGCTATATCACTACTCCTGATGCTATTCCTGCCGAACCAAAGACGTTCGCAGTGAGTTCAGGAAAGCCTGTCTCCCAGGCCCCGAAACCGATGGCAATTGTCACCGAAAGGTCAACAATTATCAAGGGCAGAGTCTGGGTGATTGATCGTGACAACATAGATACTGACATGATCTTTCACAACCGTTACCTGGCTATAACGGATTTAATTGAGATGGGCCAGTATGCATTTGACAACCTTGAAGGTTACAGGGATTTTGCAAAGAGGGCCAGGCCGGGTGACATCATTGTCGCCGGTAAGAACTTCGGCAGTGGAAGCTCGCGCCAGCAGGCGGTAGACTGTTTTGTCTCCCTCGGCATTCAGGCGGTGATAGCCCGCTCATTCGGGGCAATATACGAGCGCAACGCAATCAATGCAGCTTTCCCGGTGATGACCTATGGTTCTTTTGACAAGATCGACCTGAGGGATGGAGATGTCATCACAGTCAATCTCCTGAATGGTGATGTTGTCAATGAACGCAACGGACTAATCACTGTAATTAACCCATTCTATGATGCACAGTATGAGATTTATATAAAAGGCGGGCTCCTGGGCAAAATTTAAACAGTTACTACGCGGAATATGAAACCAATGACATTTGTTGAGAAGATCCTTGGCGCTCCTGAGGGAGCGGTGGTATTCAGGAAACCTGATCTGATCCTGACACATGACAACACCTCAAGCATCTACCAGACCTTCCGGAAGATGGGAGGCGACAGGGTATCGGATCCCGGCCAGATGCTGGTTGTGCTGGACCATAATGCGCCGCCGGCTGATGCCAAGCTGGCAACTCAGTACCAGGACATACGAAATATTGTTGCTGACCAGGGAATCAAGAAATTCTATGACTCCGGCCAGGGCATTTGTCACCAGATGATGTCAAACCATGCACGTCCGGGAATGATAATTGTTGGTTCTGACAGTCACACCTGCACGGCAGGAGCATTCAATGCTCTTGCAGCAGGCATTGACCGCACAGAGGCTGCGGGGATATGGAAGCGCGGAGAGACATGGTTTCTGGTACCCCCGTCAATGCGTGTTGACCTTACAGGCAAACTGCGCCCGGGTGTGAGCGCTAAGGATCTGTCACTGTGGATCATTGGAATGCTTGGCTCTGACGGCGCCAACTACATGTCTATTGAGTTTCACGGCGAGGGTGTCGGCTCCCTGAACATCAGTGACAGGATGACCGTAGCCAACCTGGCCTCCGAGATGGGAGCGAAGAACGCGGTATTCCCGTCAGATGAGGTTCTGCATAAATATATCGGATCCGTCACTTCAGGTGTATGGGCAGATGAAGGGGCAGATTACAAGTGCCGGATATCAATTGACCTCGCCACCGTATTCCCGCTTGTGGCTGCACCCCATAATGTTGACAACATCAAGTCAGTGGCTTCCGTAGCAGGCACCGTAGTCCACGAGGGGCTTATCGGCACATGCACCAACGGCAGGATAGAGGATCTCAGGACTGCTGCCGCAGTACTAAGGGGAGCACAGGTGAAGCCGGGCTTCCAGCTTCATATCATCCCTGCATCAAAAGATATCTATGTGCAGGCTATCAGGGAAGGGCTAATCACTGACCTAATCGAGGCCGGGGCTAACATTCTCAGTCCCTCATGCGGACCATGCCTCGGCACCGGTCAGGGCATCCCGGCCAGCGGGCATATTGTGATCTCCACCGCCAACCGTAACTTCCTTGGCAGGATGGGCAACAAGGAGGCTTCCATCTACCTGGCATCACCATCCACCGTGGCAGCCTCGGCCATCACCGGGGTCATTACCGATCCCAGGATTACCAAAGGCAACGAGGTGTACCCTTACAACCCTCCGCAGAGTAAAACCAACACCATCAGTGAGGGTGATAACAGGAGAGAGGGCAGTGTATGGAACTATGCCGACGTTGATAACCTTAACACAGACCAGATGTTTGCCGGCAAACACACTTACAGTGTCATGAGCTCCGATGCTGCAGGTATAATGCCTTTGCTTTTCAGCGACTTTGATCCGTCATTCAGCAAGAATGCCCAATCCGGTGATGTCATCATTGCAGGCGATAACTTCGGCTGTGGCAGCTCACGTGAACACCCGTCAGTTGGCCTGGCACATCTGGGCATCAGAGCCATCATCATTAAGTCGGTCAACCGCATATTCTACCGCTCCTCCATCAACCAGGGACTGCCCCTAATTGTTCACAGGGAGGCTGTGGAGGCTTACAATCCCGGCGACAGGGTGGAGATTGACTTCGATAAGGGTTTCCTGTTGATAGGGAAAAGAGAGTTTCACTTTGAGCCGTTGCCTCCGGAGCTGAAGGCCATCATTGAGAAAAAGGGACTTGTCAACTGGATGAAGACGGCCTGAGGGCGCAGGGCTCAGTGAAACTACTGTTGACAAAAGGAAAAATGTGATTATATTTGCGGCGGTTTAAAAAACCGTAGTGCGGTTCCGTAGCTCAGTTGGATAGAGCAACAGCCTTCTAAGCTGTGGGTCGAGCGTTCGAGTCGCTCCGGAATCACGACGGCCGGCGGCAATAGCCAAAGGTTATTATACCCTCAGGGTGGCATGAGCACCATCAACTTTCAATCTGTACTTAAGATTATCGGGCTGATACTGATAATCTCAGCTACTTCGTTTCTTCTCTGTATCCCTGTAGCGCTAGTCTATTCCGAGCCTGTCTCACCCTTCCTGCTTGCATTCGTAACGGCCGCATTGCCGGGTACCCTTTTGTACTTCCTGATCCGCAGCAGCCTTCAGGAAAAGGTAACCACAAAGGAAGGTTACCTGAGCGTTACTCTGGGCTGGCTGGTACTTGTGTTTTCCGGCACGCTGCCCTTTGTTTACAGCGGAGAAATTAAAGGCGTTGTAAATGTCATTTTCGAGAGTGTCTCCGGATATACGACCACGGGCGCTTCAATACTGACGAATGTTGAGATACTGCCCAAATCCGTGCTTTTCTGGCGCAGCCTGACTCACTGGATAGGAGGTATCGGAATAATACTTCTGGTCATCATAGTCCTTCCCTCGCTGAAGGTGGGTGGGTATAACCTTTTCTCACTGGAGTCTTCTCTGAAACAGAAGATACTTCCACGCACAAAATCCGTAGCGCAGGCCGTACTGGTGATTTACCTGGTGATAACTGCAGCTGAGATTATTCTCCTGACAGCAGGGGGCATGGACCTTTTTGACAGTATCTGTCACACATTCGGAACCGTAGCTACTGGTGGCTTTTCTACCAAAAACACCAGTATTTCAGATTATTCGGCATTTATACAGTACGTCATTGCCTTTTTCATGTTCCTCTCAGCTGCCAGTTTTGTGGTCTTATATTTTATTATCAAGCGGAACTTCACAAGGGTCAAAGCTAATGAGGAGCTGTGGTTCTATATCTTTTTCACTACGGCAGCTGTCGTTTTTGTGACTCTGGTTCTCTATTTCAGCACGGGCCGGTCGTTTGAAGAGGCATTCCGTCATTCGCTCTTCCAGGTTATCTCAACCATCTCCACCACGGGCTTTGCCACCACTGATTATACCCTGTGGCCACAAACAGCCCTCGTATTGATCTTCCTGTTGATCTTTGCAGGCGGGTCAACCGGGTCAACTACCGGCGGTATCAAGATGGCCAGGCACCTCATTGCACTCAAGAACCTGCGCAATGTAACTGTAAGGCTTCAGCACCCCAATGCCATCATGCCTGTGAAGCTTAACGGTCAGGTGGTGCCTGACAGCATCAACAGCCTCATGACCGTCTTCATCCAGCTCTACATAATCATTTTCATCGCAGGTATGATCATCATGCTCATCTCCGGCATTCCGGCCGAGGAGGCCGCAGGTGCATCGGCAACTGCAATCTCATGTGTGGGACCCGGGCTCGGTGCCTCCGGAAACCTTGGCAATTATGCGCATTTCAACGGTACGGCAAAGGTCACCATGGTGCTTCTGATGATCATCGGCCGCCTTGAGATATTCACCATTGCAGCTCTTTTCACCAGGGCATTCTGGAGAAAATGACGGGGTTTTTACATATTTCGTTCAAATATTTTCTAAATTCCTGAAAAAAAAGTTCAATAATTCAAAAACTCATTTACCTTTGCACGCAAATTAATATCAAATTTTATGAATAAAGGAATTGTTAAATTTTTCAATGTGTCCAAAGGTTTTGGATTCATTAAAGACGCCAACTCATCGAAAGAGTATTTTGTCCATTCAACCGGACTGATCGACAAGATCAAGGAGAATGACGAAGTTACATTTGACCTCCAGGAAGGTAAAAAAGGATTAAATGCCGTTAATGTAAGACTTGCATAGTTAACAATATAATGTACATTTAATGACCTTGGTCCCGCCTAACCAGCGGGACTTTTTTATTTATTAAAGTTCAGGTTATCTCCAATCTGATAATTTTCATGGCGGCGGACAAATATTTTGTACCTGTGCAGCAATCGAAATCCGGTAAATAATATATTTATGATATGGATTTAAAAACGAAGTACGGAGACACAGCCCTGATAGCAGGGGCATCCGAGGGTATAGGAGCTGCATTTGCCGAGTTGTTGGCCGCTCAGGGCTTCAGCCTGATACTTATTGCACGAAGGATGGAGCCTCTTCAGACACTTGCAGGCAAACTGGCTGAATGTTATAAAGTTAAGTCCCAGTGCGTTGCATGCGATCTGTCTGAAGAAGATGCCGCCGAACATATCATGCTCTCTCTTGACGGAGCGGAGCCCGCTATCCTGGTTTACAATGCCGCACTTTCCCATATCGGTCCCTTCGTTGATCATCCACTGGATAGCCACTGCCAGGCCGCCCGGGTGAATATGATCACTCCAATGAAGCTGGTGCATGCCCTGGGAGGCAGGATGCTTGAGAGGGGCAGAGGTGCCGTTCTACTTATGTCATCAATGGCAGGACTGCAGGGCAGTGGATACCTGGCAACCTATGCGGCCACCAAAGCCTTCAACAGGGTGTTGGCTGAAAGCCTCTGGTATGAATGGAAGGAGCGGGGCGTAGATATAATAGCCTGCTGCGCCGGGGCCACGGCAACCCCCGGCTACCTCAACTCCCGGCCTGCAAAGGCCGGTCTGTTTGCTCCAGCGGTGATGCAGCCTGAGGCTGTTGTGACTGAGTGCTTCCGGCGACTGGGCAGAAAACCTTCATTTATTCCCGGCAGGGCAAACAGGGCAGCTTCGTTTTTTATGCTGCGGATGCTTCCGCGAAAAAGAGCAGTGCTAATCATGGGCGACAATACCCGGAAAATCTACGGTATTTAATGGAATTTTCAAGGCCGGTTTTTTAAACTACCAGATGTGTGGAATGATCCGCCATGGGACCCTCTTTTTATATTTTGCCCACAGCTCCCCGTATTTCGCTGCACAGCGCCTGTCATCATCATGCTGCCTTGTAAAGAGGAGCAGGACATAGTATAGCGGATAGAGCCAGGGCCAGATAAGCCCCGGATAACCGGTACAGAGAATTATCCCCGAGGCCATCAGTATCTCTCCAAGGTAGTTTACATGCCTGCTTATGCCCCAGAAACCATTGACGAGGAGTCTTTTGTTGCCGTCGCCAATACTCTCCGGCATGATGCCAAGAAAAGGTCTTTGCGGATCGCGCTTGAAAAAGAACTTCTGCATGTTTGCGCCACGTGCCAGTATCCAGCCGGAAAAGAAGATGAAAGTAAAGATCAGGAGGAGCCATAAAGGAGTATGCGGATCAGGCAGTTCCACTGTAGACCACAGTGCTATCGGGTAAAAATATGGATAGAACACGATGCATCCCCACCCGAGCTTGAAGCCTATTCTCTCGGCAAACAGGTCATAAGTATAGAGGTGAACCTCTTCAAAAAGGAGATATTCAGTAACAAAATATGTCAGTAGTACTGCAGATAGTATTATCCCGGGTGATGCGGCATCACCGTATTGAATAAGGTGCCAGGATGTGAAACTCAGAACATTGAGCTCAAGCATGATGGCTCCGGCGAGGTAGAGCCACATTTTAATATCAACCCTGCCATTTAAAACCTGAAGATTCTCCACCCTTCCCAGGAACAGATCAGCGGCGAACGACGTACGTACAGCCCGGCGGGGGAGAACCAGTACAAGTGTGAATATCAGGCCGAGGATACATGCTCCTGCAAGTCCGTACCACCTGTAATTGTACAGGTAGTCATATGGAACAATCCCGGTTCTCCCCAGTAAAAACCAGGTTGCAACCACAACAAAGAAGACCAGGATGCCATTGATCCGGTACTTCATCTTCTCTGATGTACCGGGCTTTGTAATGTAGCCTGCAACCTGTCTGGCGGGAAGATAAGCATTCAGAATAAATACCGCGGTCATAATGACGACCGGTGCAAGAACTCCCATTATCCTTTCCATAGAAACATGAATTTGGATAAAAATAAAATAAATCGTTCTGAATACAATGATCAGGGCAGGACATTCTAAAGTGAAACCGAAGAATTCCAGATCTTCACTGATGATCAAGTGTAAGTCCGAACCGCTCCCTCGCCACACGAAGCAGCAGGTTCACGGTTTCATCTATACCCAGAAGTGATGAGTTAATGCAGAGGTGGTATGATTCGGCAGCTCCCCACGTCTTGCCGCTGAAATAATTGTAATAGCCTGACCGGCCCTTGTCGGTCTTCTCAATGAGGTCCCTGGCCTTGCCGTCCGTGATCTTATGACTCTCGGAAATGCGCCTGATACGGTCATCCATGTCGGCACTGATGAAGACATTGAGGCTGTCACGCCGCTCCTTGACTACATAGTCGGCGCATCTGCCCACGAAGATGCATGATCCCTCCTCTGCCAGCCTGCGCATCACATCACTCTGAATCTTGAACAGTGTCTCGTTGCTCAGGTAATAATTGGAAAAGAAGTCATCTGTTATTGCAGTCCTGATGCCCAGCAGTCCGGGGAACAGGCTGAAATGTTTCTGCTCATCCACTCTCTCGAAGAACTCCTCCTTCAGTCCGCTCTCCTTCGAGGCTATCCTTATGAGTTCCTTGTCATAAAAAGGTATTCCCAGGCGGGCTGCCAGCTTCTGCCCGATCTCGCGCCCGCCGCTCCCGAGCTGCCTGCCAATTGTAATTACATATTTCCGTGTCATAACCCGGTGGATTAATCTTCGATCAAATTTACTGCTTTCTGCTGAATAGTCATCAATGTTAATAATGAAACCGGGTAGCCATTATGCATTGTGATTAAACCATTGATGTCCCGGTTGTTGATGCAGCATAATCATGACTTTCCCTGTCTTTTATTCAAAACGCGAGAGCTATGAAAACAAGTTCAGTTTTTTCGTGCGTAGTTATCCTTCTGTTACATGCAGGAGGAGCTTATTCACAATCGGCAGTAAACCGTGATCATACCTCATTCTGCCTTGAAACGGAGGTGGTTTTTGACACTTCCGCAATCGATGCTGTTTACTCACATCCTGATGAGATTCTATGCAATGTTGACTCATTATGGGCGACCAACCGCGCTTACGTGCTGGCCGTACAGTTTGGTCGCAACAACCGGATGAACCTGAACCGTGAAGAGTGGACTGAAAGAGTTACGGAGGTTGCAGCTCTCAATGCGAATGAGAGGGCATTGCAGCCAGCTGTTGTCACATCACGGGAACTCATTGGTCTGAGCACCGCACTTCGCGAAAGAGGATTTCCACATATCAGCTCCTTTCTTCAACCTGAAGCTCCACCTGTTAAGCTTCCAGTTTACCTCATCTCTGATATTCAGCCTGCAGCATTTGCACATGCCGGGGGGATACTAATGAACGTGAACTCACCGCGTTTCAACTGTGATCCGTCAGTAATAATGAATATTCTCGTCCATGAGATCTACCATGCCGGATTTGCAAATACCATAGCATACAGAAGCGATTATGAGCTTCAGAATGAGGCTCTTGATTTTGTTCTTGATTTTCTGTTAAACGAAGGAATGGCTACCTATGTCTCATATTCTGCCCGCCACATCTTCCCCAACGATTTTGTCCCTGATTACGCTAAGATGGAAAATAGGGAAGAGGTGAAGGAGAGTATTGAAAAGGTTGATCTTCTTTTCAGGCAGGCAGAGACACTGGCAATCGACAGTCTCAGGAGGCTGGCATGGCAGACAGGAGTGATTGAGCGGGCCTTCTATATTGCCGGTGGTTACATGGCAGGGCTTATTGACGAAACCATGGGGAGAGAGGAGCTGGTAAGAGCCATGAGTGCCGGACCATTGAGTTTTTTAACCCTTTATAACTCGGTTGCTGATGAAACTATGAGGCTAAAGATTCCGGACTTGCCTGATGTAATCTCACCTTGTCAGAAATTGAGACAGGCACTTGCAAAGGAAGATACCACTGAATACAGGAGGCTGGCCAATGAGTTGATTCGGAAAGAGGAACCTGCAGATAAGGCAGTTGAAAATGCCATAAACAGGTACGGGTATATGTTCATGCGCAGCCATGGTGGCATTGAAAAAGCACTGGAGCTTTTCAAACTAAATGTCATACTGTTCCCCGAATCAGCCAGGGTCTGGGATAGCCTGGGGGAAGGATTCATGAGTGCAGGCAACAACGATCTGGCTATTGCTCATTATGAAAAATCCCTGACTCTCAATCCATCGAACGATAATGCCAGGAGAATCCTTGAAAAGCTAAGAGAGAAAGACTAATCGGAACAGTCTTGTTGTCAGGTTGTTGATTCAAAAGATATTATGGTCTCTTCAGGCACCTTTTAATAATCAAAATTTTTTGGCTAGGTTTATGCCTCAAATCTGAGGCATGAAGAAGATACTTTTCATTCTGGCATTGCTCATTCTCATCCGTCCGGCTCATGCCAGCGCAGGCATAGCTGACAGTGCTGATGTCTATATAATTACATGCGCACCGGGAACGGAAAGCTACTCCATCTATGGCCACACAGCGCTGCGGGTAACCATTCGCGGAACCACGTTTGACAGGGTTTATAACTGGGGCATCTTCGACTTCTCGACTCCCAATTTTGCTTATCGCTTTGCGAAGGGAAGGCTTGATTATTTGCTGGGAGCTTACAGCTATGAGGACTTTCTGAAGGAGTACATTGCGGATGGCCGCGCTGTATGGTCACAGAAGCTGAATCTCACCACCGCCGAGAAGGAGAGACTTTTTGCCCTTATTGATGAGAATCTTCAGCCGGAAAATGTCAGATACAGGTATGACTTCTTCTTTGACAACTGTGCAACACGGGTCCGCGATATTGTTGCCAGGGCAGCAACTGATACAGTCATCTTTCCTGAGAAAGAGAGGAAGCAGCAGAAGAGCTTCCGCCAGCTGGTGGACCCCAACCAGAAGGTGTTGCCGTGGCTAGATTTAGGGGCGGACATGCTGCTCGGACTGCAGGCTGACAAAAAGGCCACTCCATCCGACGAGATGTTCCTGCCGGTCCACCTGATGAACAACATGCTCAACACGGTCATAGTGCATGACAATGAGCAGGAGCCGCTGACCGGTCCTGCCGAAGTGGTGGTTGACATCCCCGCACCCGGCGCCCCAGGCATTAAAACCCTGGTCCCGCAGGCGGTCTTTTACCTGTTTCTCATGGTGGTTCTGCTTATCACATTTGTCTTCGGAAAGCCCCGGATCGAGCAGGTGACTGACATAGTGCTCTATTTCATCTATTCGGTGGTAGCCATTCTATTGCTCTTCACCAACATATTCTCCGAACATGACGCCCTTCACTTCAACCTGCTCTTCCTGGGAATAAATCTCCTGATACCGGTGCTTCTCCCCTTTATTGTTATGCGTCGAAAGGCAGTAAAGATTAGCAGGGCAGCCTTCGTTATCTCGGCTTCATGGCTGCCGGTGTCACTCATTGCCGGACAGGGAATCAACCCGGCGCTCATACCCCTGGTGCTTATAATTATGGTGAGGCTATTCAGGCATTGCGACTTTGGGAAAAAGCTTTAACACTTCTTTAACAACCTTTAACAAGGATTTTCAATATCAAAAATGATCTTTGCGGATATTTTTTGCAGTGAGTATTTATACAACTAATTATGGAACATACAACTGACATCAGGCTCTTGAATGAGAAGATTGAAAAGGAGAGTGCTTTTGTTGATCTGGTCAGACAGGAGTTAAACAAGGTGATCGTCGGGCAGCGTCATCTTACAGATTCGCTGCTCATAGGCCTTCTTTCCAACGGTCATATCCTTCTCGAGGGTGTGCCCGGACTGGCAAAGACTCTTGCCATCAAGACCCTGGCCTCGATAATCGACACAAAGTTCAGCAGGATCCAGTTCACTCCTGACCTGCTCCCTGCTGACCTTCTAGGTACCATGATCTACAGTCAGAAGAAGGAGGAATTTGTAGTCCGCAAAGGACCCATCTTCGCCAACTTCATCCTGGCCGACGAGATTAACCGCTCACCGGCAAAGGTTCAGAGCGCATTGCTCGAAGCCATGCAGGAGCGCCAGGTGACCATCGGGGAGACAACCTACAAGCTGGGCGAGCCCTTCATGGTGCTTGCTACGCAGAACCCCATCGAACAGGAGGGTACCTATCCGCTTCCTGAGGCACAGGTTGACAGGTTCATGCTTAAGGTGGTGATCACCTACCCCGAGAAGGAGGAGGAGAGGATGATCATCCGTGAGAACCTTGCCAGCGTGTTCCCGACGGCAAAGACCATCCTCAAGCCGGAAGATATACTCAGGGCCAGAGAGGTGGTGCGGAAGGTCTACCTTGATGAAAAGATTGAGAATTACATTCTCGATATAGTGTTTGCTACGCGCCAGCCTGACAAGTACGGGCTGTCTAAGTTCACGCCCCTGATAGCCTACGGCGCCTCGCCGAGGGCAGGCATCAACCTGGCCCTGGCTGCCAAGGCCTATGCCTTCATTAAGCGCAGGGGCTTTGTGGTACCGGAAGACGTGCGCTTCCTCTGCGCCGATGTACTGCGTCACCGCATAGGGCTCACCTATGAGGCTGAGGCTGAGAATATCACTCAGGACCAGATCATCACCGAGATACTTAACACGGTTGAAGTCCCGTAGCGGCCATGAAGAAGATACCGGTTATTGTCATCCTGCTGACCATGGTATGCAGCACTGCTGCAGCCCAGGAGCTCATCGGCCTGCCTGAGCAGCATGTCATTGAGATCATGTCTGCTGACAGGCCGGGCCTCAAAATAGATAACATGTTCAGGAACAACACATTCAGGTATCTCAAATACAGTTCACGTGACGAAAATGAGACATGGGTGATCTTCATGGATGAAAGGGGAAAATGCAAGGGCGTCAGGATCACCTGTGACAACAGCTGTTATGACAGGAAGGTAAAAGAGCTTAATGACTTATACAAAACCGCTGAGGCGAACAGGTGGAGTTACAGGTCCGGCGGTGAGGAGATAACCGTCAGGCTGAAGCAGGAATCATGGTTTTTTACCGTGACCCACGAGCGGACATAGCATAAGGGCAAAAGTGGAAACATCAGAGCTGCTTAAGAAAGTAAGAAAGATTGAGATAAGGTCGCGTGGCCTTACCCGGCAGATCTTTGCAGGAGAGTATCACAGCGCCTTCAGGGGTAGAGGAATGGCCTTCAGCGAGGTACGCGAGTACCAGTTCGGAGACGACATCCGGAACATTGACTGGAACGTAACAGCCCGTTTCGGACACCCCTATGTCAAGATTTTTGAGGAGGAGCGGGAGCTGACAGTGATGCTGCTGGTTGATGTTAGCCGGTCAGGCGACTTCGGTACGGTGGCATCAACCAAGAGAGAGATGATGACAGAGATAGCAGCCGTGCTGGCATATTCGGTTATAGCCAACAATGATAAGGTAGGGCTGATACTCTTCACAGAGAAAGTCGAAAAATATATCCCTCCGCAGAAAGGAAGGGGGCACATGCTCCGTATTATCCGCGAATTGCTCAGTTATGAGCCGCAGTCGGCCGGCACATCACTCCAGGAGCCGCTCCGTTTCCTGACTAATGTCATCAGGAAGCGATGCACGGCGTTTATCCTCTCCGATTTTATGGCTCCGTCGTTTGTTGACCCTCTGCGTATCGCCTCCGGCAAGCATGATGTTGTCGCCCTGCGTATCAGTGACAGACGCGAACAGGAACTTCCCGACGTCGGCTTTATGAAGATCGCCGACCCGGAGACAGGGAGGGAGAGTTGGGTAGACACCTCCTCAGCCAGGATAAGGAATGATTATGCAGCTCTGTGGAAGAAGCATGATGAGACCGTCAGCAACAGCTTCAGGAGCTGTGGTGTGGACTCAGCAACAATCAGTACCGGAGGCGATTATATCAAGCCACTCATCTCAGTCTTCAAACACAGGTAAGGTCATGAGAAGGGCATTTCTAACCGTAGCAGCGCTGATGATCCTCTCTGCCCATGCCAGGCCGCAGGAGATAAGGATCACAGCCACACCCGACACCTCCGCCATACTCATCGGTGATCAGACAGGTTTTTCCGTGAAGGCTGAGATACCGGCAGGCGCTGCTGCAGCGCTGAGCACTGTTAGTGACACTCTAGCCGGGAAGATCATCATCCTGGGAACGAGTCAGCGTGACACTGCCGCTTCAGGGGATGGCCGCCTCACCATAACCGACAGATACCTTGTAACGGCTTTTGATTCAGGCACATACACTATACCCCCATTCTATGCGGAGGTTGTCTCCGGCGACAGTCTTCTGAGATATTATTCCGATTACTCAATGCTGAAGGTGCTGCGTCCGGAAGTGACGCCTCCCGACAGCACGGATGTGATATTTGACATTGTCCCCCCGCGGAACGCCCCGGTGACCTTCTCCGAGATCCTCCCGTGGCTGGTGATAGCCCTCATATCCGCGGTGGTACTCTATCTGCTTGCCCGGTTCCTGCCAAGAAATCCGCTCCGGAGGTTTGTCCGGCCACCGGCCCCGGCCGACCCTGCCCATGTCATCGCCATGCGTGAACTTCAGACGCTACGGCAGGAAGAGCTGTGGCAGAAGGGTGAAATTAAGGAGTTCTACTCAAGGTTGTCGGATATACTCCGCAGATACCTTGACAACCGCTATGGCATCAGCTCGCCGGAGCTGACAACCGACGAGACCGTCCGCATACTTCAGAAGGCAGCCGTCACTACCGCCGGACAGATGTCGATGGTGAAGGAGCTGCTTTCGCTCTCTGACATGGTCAAGTTCGCCAAGTATCTGCCGCAGAGCGATCTGCATGAAAGGTATTATGATGACGCCGTCAGGTTCGTTGAGGAGACAAAAGTGCCCGAGGTGACTGATGAAGAAGCGAAAGGGAAAGGAGGTAGTAATGCATAATATCGCGTTTGAGAACGGGTGGTTCCTCTGGTTCCTGCTGCTGCTACCACTGCTGACAGCATACTATATCTTCCGACAGTCGAAGGCCCACGCCTCCATGAAGCTCTCCACCGCAGGCTTTCTCATGAACGGCCACCGTACCTTCCGTCACTGGCTCAGGCATCTGCTCTTTGCCATGAGGCTGATAGTCATCGGGCTTGTCATTATTGTCATTGCCAGGCCACAGAACGTAGATAAGTGGCAAAGCTCCACAACCGAGGGTATAGATATTGTCCTGGCGCTTGACGTGTCGGGGTCAATGCTTGCCCGTGACTTCAGTCCTGACAGGCTGGAGGCCTCCAAGAACGTCGCCACGGAGTTCATCAGCAGCAGGCCCTATGACCGCATGGGACTGACCGTTTTCAGCGGCGAGAGCTTTACCGAGTGCCCGCTGACGACTGACCATGCAGTACTGATAAACCTCCTCAGGGAGGTAAAGAGCGGGATCATTGAAGACGGCACGGCCATTGGCGTAGGACTGGCGACAGCCATCAACAGGATCAAGGACTCCGACGCAATAAGCAAGGTAATAATACTGCTCACTGACGGAGTAAACAACATGGGATCAATAGATCCGATGACTGCTGCCGAAATAGCAAATACATTCGGTATCAGGGTCTATACCATAGGGGTGGGAAGCAGGGGCTATGCTGACTACCCTGTACAGACCCCGTTCGGCATGCGTTATCAGAAGATGCAGGTGGAGATTGATGAGGCGCTGCTTGAACAAATAGCGGAGCTCACAGGCGGCAGGTACTTCCGCGCTGTTGATAACACCAGCCTGCAGCAGGTTTACGGTGAAATAGACAAGCTTGAGAAGTCGAAGATAGAGACAAGGGAACACAGCAGGCGCGAGGAGGTCTTCATGAAGTGGGCTCTGGCCGCTGCAATCATACTTACACTTGAGTTGCTGGTGAGGTATCTCTTTATGAAAAACATGTCATAGCGAAACAATGGATACATTCAGATTTGCACAGCCTGACATGCTTTACCTGCTCCTCCTGGTGCCGGTACTGGTAATCATATGGATTTTCGGCAACAGGAGAAGGAGGCTGGCCAGGGAGCGCTTTGGCGACAATGAGCTGGTGAAGAGGCTGTCACCCGACTACTCGCCGGCACGGATGACGGCAAAGTTCCTAATAAGGCTCCTTGCCTTTATCTTTGCCGTTCTGACGGTAGCAAGACCCCAGTTCGGGTCTAGGCTCGAGGAGGTCAAGCGCGAGGGAGTGGAGGTGATCATCGCACTCGATGTGAGCAACTCCATGCTTGCGACAGATATAGCCCCCTCGAGGCTGGAAAGGGCTAAACAGGCTATCTCACAGCTGGTAGACCAGCTGCGTGACGACAGGATAGGGCTCATACTGTTTGCCGGTGATGCATATACCCAGATACCCATAACCAATGACTACCTCTCGGCAAAGATGTTCCTCTCAACGGCAGGACCGGATGCAGTGTCAAAGCAGGGAACGGCAATAGGATCAGCAATTGACCTCGGGATTAGGTCATTCACACCGGAGAGCGATAAAAGCAGGGCTCTGATCATTATCACCGACGGCGAGAACCATGAGGATGATGCAGTTGTGAAAGCCCGGGAAGCCGCTGATAAAGGCATCATTGTGCATACAATCGGCATCGGATCACCAGGAGGGTCTCCGATACCGGTCAGCTCGGGTGGCAGAACAGACTACCTGAAAGACAGGGAAGGAAACACAGTCATCTCAAAACTGGATGAGAAAAGCCTGCAGGAGATAGCATCGGTGACCGGGGGCAGGTATGTGCGGGCCAATAACACAAGCATCGGGCTCAACGAGATCTATAACGACATCGGACGGATGAAGAAGAGTGAGATCAACAGCGTGATGTACACCGAATACAATGAGCAGTTCCTGATTCCGGCTGCCATACTGTTTATACTGCTGGTAGCCGACATGCTTATTGGCGACCGCAGGAACCATCTGCTCAGACGGCTTGGCATCATCGGGTTGGAATCTAAAAAGGAGAGGGTATGAACTCAGGGCGAACAACATATAAGGTAATTCTGACGGCAGCCTGCCTGATGATTGTAAGTTCAACCCTCCTTGGACAGGAGGAGAGGGAATATATCAGGAAGGGTAACCGGCTTTATAAGAAGAGTGAGTTTGCTGGCAGCGAGGGGATGTACCGTCGTTCCATGGAGCAGGATAAACCTTTCGAAGACTCCGGCTTCAACCTGGGCGATGCCCTGTACAAGCAGGGCAGGTTTGGTGAGGCAGCAGGTGAGTTCAGCAAAGCAGCCGAAGCCAGCGAGGGCAACGCGCAAAAGCAGGCTGAGGGGTTCTACAACCTGGGCAACTCACTGTTAAAGGAACAGAAGTTTGAGGAGAGCATCGGGGCATACATCAACTCCCTGAAGCTAAATCCGGATAATATCCAGGCCAAATACAACCTTGCATGGGCCCAGGACCAGCTGAAGAAGCAGCAGGAACAGCAGCAGCAGCAGGATAAGAACCAGGACCAGCAGCAGGATGAGAACAAGGAGAACAAGGATGATCAGCAGGATAAGAACGAACAGGAGAAGCAGGAGGATCAGCAGAACCAGGACGATAAGAATGATCAGCAGCAACAACAGCAGCAGCCCTCAATAAGCAGGGAAGATGCGAAGCGCCTCCTTGATGCCCTGGCTGCCAATGAGAAGGAGAC
>JFJP01024453.1_pt1 | contig 52431 bp, 42 predicted proteins | sample 431651 | NCBI WGS metagenome assembly JFJP01 (sample SAMN02602958, study PRJNA72255) | Microbial mat metagenome, whole genome shotgun sequencing project. | biome: fresh water; feature: sink hole; material: water; isolation source: purple microbial (photo- and chemosynthetic) mats found in... | reverse complement strand
GCGGTGGGGGATGTGAAGGTGCATCGTCTGGCAGAGCTTTATCCGGGGGTGACGCCGATACACGCAAAAGTCGATGAGGAATTTCTCTCTAACTTTGATTTTGAGCCTTACGACATTGTGCTTGATGCGATAGACGATGTGAGGGCGAAGATAGGTATCATCAGAAGAAGCTACAAAAAGCTCATCTCTTCGATGGGTTCAGCAAAACGGCTAGACCCTACGAAAATAGAGTATATCTCGATATGGAAGACCCACGGCGATGCACTGGCGAAGAAGGTGCGAGATGAGCTAAAGGGGATGAATTTCAAGCCTGATTTTAAGGTGATTTTTAGCTCCGAAGTCCCACAATGCACAGACAAAGGGTCGTTTGTGGGGGTGACTGGGGCATTCGGGCTGACCCTTGCCGCAAAGGCGATAGAGAGGTTGACAAGGTAATTTTCCTTTCAGTTTTCTATCGCTCATTAAGGCTTCACGCTGGGTCCCAAAAATCAAAGATTTTTACCCTTGCGTTACAGAAGCATTCGCTTCATAGAAAACCGAAAGGAAAATTATATTAAAGAGGCGTGGCTAAACACAAAGCTTGACAGCGGCAAAATAAGATGCGATGCCTGCGCTCACTTTTGCGTCCTAAATGAGGGCGAGACGGGCAAATGCGGTGTGCGAAAAGTAACAAACGGCGATTTAAAGCTGGAAGTATACGGACTGCTCAATGCTATCAATATAGACCCCGTTGAGAAAAAACCGCTTTATCACTTTTTGCCAAATACACAAATCCTCTCCGTCGGCACGGTCGGCTGCAACTTCTCCTGCGCTTTTTGCCAAAACTACGAGCTTAGCCAATACCCAAAAGAACACGGTGGTGAGGTGGTCGGTAGATTCGTGAGTCCTGGGCGGCTTGTCGGTATGGCAAAAGAACGAAATATCCCCTCTATCGCATTTACCTACAACGAACCCGTTATCTATTTTGAGTATGCGTATGATGTTATGAAGCTTGCCAAAGAGGCAGGGATAAAGACCGTATTTGTGACGAGCGGATACGAGAGCAAAAAGACGATAGAGCTAAGCACGGGGCTTTTGGACGCTATGAATATAGATATAAAATCGTTTAACGAGGATTTTTACCGTGATATTTGCGGAGCAAAGCTAAAGCCAGTGCTTGAGTGTGTCGAAAACGCCAAAAAAGCTGGAATTTGGGTGGAGATAACGACGCTACTTATCGAGGGCAAAAACGACTCTGATAAAGAGATAGAGGAGATTTGTAAGTTTGTCAAAAGTATGGGGATAGAGACACCGATACACTTCAGCGCATTTCACGGAGCGTACAAAATGAAGGATGTGCCGCCGACATCGCATGAGACGCTAAACAGGGCGTACGACATAGCCAAATCACTAAATCTACGCCATGTCTACATCGGAAATATCATCGACGACGAGCGGCAAAATACATATTGTGCGGCATGCGGCGAGCTTCTTGTTGAGCGGAGCGGGTATCTGGGCGATAATGTCACGAATCATCTTGTGGATAAAGATAGATGCCCCAGATGCGGGTATGGATTGAAGGGCGTATTTTAGTATTTATTTTCGATGGTATAATTGTCTTTTACAATTATTTATAAAAATTTTATACTTCAAAAAAGGCGCCTTATGCTAAAGGTGATGATAATAGAAGATGAGCCTCTGATAGCTCTCAATCTTACAAAAGTGTTGGAGCAAAAAGGGTTTGAGGCGATGGGTCATGCCGGAAACTTTGAAGATGCTTATGAGCTTTTTTGCGCCGATAAACCTGATATAGTCATAAGCGATATTAGGCTTGAAAATGATGAGTCGGGTATAGAGGTCATAAAACAGTTGAAACAAATAAGTGATTTTTGCGTCATATATCTTACCTCATACGGCGATGATAGGATGATTGAAAAAACGCTAGACACAAATCCTACCGCCTATATTACAAAGCCCTTCAAAGAAGCCGACCTAAGCGCCGCACTAAAGCTCGCCTCCTCCTCAATCAAAGCTCAAAGTATAAATCCTGATTTTTGTTACAACAAAGAGACGCAGACGCTTTTTTACAAGAGTAAGCAGATCATACTTTCAAGACAAGAGGTTGATCTTTTCCATATATGTTATTTGAGCAAAGGCTTTTTTGTGGATATGAATAGTATTGAGTACTTCATCTGGGGGAGTGAAAAGGTGAGCAATTCAACGAGGAGAGGACTAATCCACCGCCTAAGAAAAAAACTAAACCACACTGTTTTTGAATATTCTAACGGGCTTGGATGCAAAGTGGACGGCATAGCGTGAAAACTATCTTACTCTTTTTTTTGATGAGTTTTTATCTTTACGGCGAAGCGTCGATTGCCCAAAAATCACCCGCTCTTCATCTCACAAAAGAGCAAAAAGAGTGGCTAAAAGAAAACCCCCATATAGTCGTAGGGATGGATCCGGAATATGCGCCGTATGAGTGGGTGGACAAAGACGGCAATCATATCGGTATAGTGGTAGATTATATCCGTGAGCTCGAAAAGGTGTTGGGTGTGCGTTTTGAGATTGTGAGGGACAAATCATGGGGGGAGCTACTCGAGCTTGCAAAAAAAGGTGAGATAGATATGCTAACAAGTATCGTAAAAACACCCGAACGCTCAAAATATCTTACTTTTAGCGAACCCTATCATCGCGCACCTACCGTGATTGTCGATAATGGAAAGGGGGCATTCATAGGTAGTCTAAAACAGCTCGAAAACAAACGGGTCGTTGTCGAACAAGGCTATTTTATGGGTGAGTTTATAAAAAACAACTACCCAAATATCCTTCTTGTATCCGCCTCCAACACAAAAGAGGCGCTAGAGATGGTGGTAGACGACAGGGTTGATGCGTATGTAGGGGATGCAAATATCGTAGACTTTGTTATCAAAAAAAATAATTTTGATACGCTACGCTTTTCAGGTCAAACAGAGTACATAAGTGAACAAGCATTTGCCGTTACCGATGGGAATGAACCCCTCGCCATTATTTTGACGCAAGCGATGGCAACCATCCCAAAAGAAAAATTTGATGCGATGTTTGATTATTGGCTGCGTATCGACTATGGGATAAGTCGTGAAACAGTGACCAAATATGCCATCTCTCTTGCGGTAGCGTTTGTGCTGATAGGGTACTGGATATATCTATTACGACGAGAAATCAGCCATCGCAAACTTGCAGAACAAAAGCTCAAAGAGAGTGAAACACTCTATCGTGAGCTTACAGAAGATGTTACAGATGTTATTTGGAAGGCTGACGAAAACCATTATTTGACCTATATTAGCCCCAGCGTGAGAGAAAAACTGGGCTTTTCGCCACAAGAGTTGATAGGTCGCCATGTCTTTGAGATGTTCACCGAGGAGGGCATCGCCGTCGTGATGGAGAAAATCAAACAAAGACAAGAGAGAGCCATCGACGATGAATACTCAATATTTGAAGTGGAGCATAAGTGCAAAGACGGTTCTGTCATCTGGGGGGAAGTGGTCTCAAAAGCGGTCTACGATAAAGACGGCAATATCACAGGCTATCACGGTATCAGCAGGGATACGACGGCAAGAAAAGAGATGGAAAAGCAAAAAGAGCTACTGTTTCAAGAGCTAGACCACAGAGTCAAAAACAACCTTCAAGTAATCTCAAGCATTGTCTCTCTGCACTCTTTGCAAGAAGATAAAAAGAGCTCTTTGGAGGACATCCACAATACCATCTCGGCCATCTCTTTGGCGCAAGACCAACTCCGTCAAAGCACTTTTTTACAAACTTTGGAGCTAAAGCGCTATGTCACCGATTTATTGGACAACCTTCTTGTAAGTTGCGTTTTGGACATACAAAAAGAGGTCAACTCGCCAAAGCTATATCTTAGCTCCCAATCCTCCATCACTCTTGGCATCATCATCAACGAGTTTGTAAGCAACTCCCTCAAATATGCCTTCAAGGGTACAAGCTCCCCCAAAATCACAGTAAATATCAGCAAAAAAGAAGATTTTATAGCTGTTTTAATCTCCGACAACGGCGTAGGGTTTGAAGAGAAGGAGGGACATAGCGGCATCGGAATGGATATCATCAAAACACTCGCCAAAAGCAGATTCAAGACTAATGTAAGGTTTTTTTATAACAACGGAGCATCTATGGCTTTGAAAATTCCTCACATATAAACACTCTTTAAGCCAATCTTCAGTTTCATCAAACGCCACTCAAACGCTTCTTAGTTAGAGTCTTTGCAAAGAAGTCAGAAGGAATCAATGATGAAGTATTGCCCAGACCACAGTTCTCGTTTTCGTATCTTAAAAGGCGGAAGGATATCGCTCGTCGTATCGGCTTTGATAGTCGGTGTTAGTATGCTCCAAGCGGCCCCTAGCGGTGGGGTCGTCACAAGCGGAAGCGCCGTCATCTCCCAAAGCGGCAACGCTACCAATATTGCCCAAAGCTCCAATAAAGCCTCCATCAACTGGCAAAACTTTGGCATCAAACCAAACGAAACGGTCAATTTCGCCCAGCCAAACGCCTCATCTATCACCCTAAATAGAGTAATCGGCAACGAAAGAAGCGTGATAGATGGCGCTATAAATGCCAACGGTCAGGTGTGGATACTAAATAGCAACGGCGTGCTCTTTGGCAAAAACGCAAGTATCAATACCGCCGGACTTCTAGCCACCACCAAAGAGCTCTCTGATAGAGACTTTCAAGCGGACAACTATGCCTTTACAGGTAGCTCCACAGAGTCCATCATCAACCTAGGGCAAATCGACATCACAAACTCAGGCTACGCCGCCCTTTTGGCGGACAGCGTCTCCAATAAGGGTACGATAAGAGCCGTCAAAGGCAAAGTGCACTTAGTGGGCGCTAGTGAAGTCACCATCAACCTAAACGGCAACTCCATAGTAGAACTCACCGTACAAAAAGGCATCCTCGATGCCCTAGTACAAAACAAAGGCGCAGTGTATGCCGACGGCGGAGAGATATACCTCACCACAAACGCCGTAGATGAACTGCTAAGAGGAGTGGTAAACAATACGGGAATCATCGAAGCCAAAACGCTTGACGATGTTATGGGCAAGATTGTGTTGTTTGCGCATGGGGGAAAAGGGGAGTTTGGAGGAAGCTTGAGTACCGGAAGCGGCGAAGGGTTTATTGAGACTTCAGGAAAAGAGTTTGTCAACGATGCTTCTTTGCATGTACAAACAGGGGAATGGCTCATAGACCCTGTTAATATCACCATAGACACCGCCCTTGCGGGAACCATCTCTACCGCTCTTGGAAGCGGGAATGTAAAAATCACCACAGATACCACAGATGCCACAAGACATGACACTTCAAGCGGACAAAGCGGAACGGATGGAGACATCTTCGTAAACTCCGGTATCACATGGTCAAGCGGCAACGCCCTAACCCTTCACGCCGATAGAAATATACTCATCAATGCGGCGATAGATGCAAGCGGCGGCACGGGTGGTCGGCTAGTTTTGGAGTACGGACAAGGCGCAGTTGCAGCAAGTAACCCTGCTTATTATCTCATCAATGCCCCCATTTCACTGCTAGCAAGCGGTGTAACTCATGGCCATAATGGTGCGACCTCAACCAATTTTGGCACAAAGCTTGGCTCGGATGGTACCGCTGTCAACTATACTACTATCGCAAGTAACGATGGAGCGGCATTAAACACACAACTTGGCACCAACCTAAGCGGCGATTTTGCGCTCTCTACAAATATTGCGCTAAGTGGAGCAAACAACTGGACAAACATAAGCACTTTTACAGGCTCTTTTGAAGGATTGGGGCATACGATAGATGGGCTAAATATCGTCGGCACCGATGAATATGTCGGTTTATTCGGTCAAATAAACGACGCTTATATCGGCAATATTACGCTATCCAATGCAACGGTTGAAGGAAATAAGAACATAGGCGCTTTGGTTGGCGCCGCTTGGGGGACAACCTCTTTGATTGTCAATGCCTCATCCAGCGGGAGTGTAGTTGGAGTTGATAAAGACATGGACATGAACATAGCTTTGCTAGCCGGCGGTCTCGTTGGTAAATATACCGGAAAAATCATCTCTAGCCACTCAAGCGCCGAGGTTAGCTTGAAAGCAGGTAGCGTGGGAGGGGATTTTTTTGGTGGGCTGGTCGGTAGTTTTGCCGGGACAATGGAAAACAGCTATGCAACGGGGAAAGTGTCCGGAAAAGGGAATGCGGGAGGATTGGTCGGTATTTTAACTGATAGTGGAACTATAAAAAACAGCTATGCGACCGGAGAAGTAGCAGGCTCCAGCTATGTAGGCGGACTGCTTGGAACTCTCATTACCGGAACAATACAAAATAGCTATGCCAAAGGAAAAGTCACAGGTACCTATAGAGTAGGAGGCTTCGCAGGTCAAAATCAAGGAACCATAAGCAATAGCTATTCAACAGGCTTGGTCGCAGGTACGACCGAAGTCGGCGGGTTTGTTGGTTATAACAACTCTAGCGGAGTTATTAATAACAGCTTTTGGGATAAAGAGAGTAGCGGACAACCAACAAACGGCGTAGCCGCTAGCAGTGCCGGCACATTTACCACTTTGAGCGGCAAAACCACGGCGCAGATGACGGATTCTTCTACTTTTACTGGCGCAGGTTGGGATACAACTATCTGGTCATTTCCTACCGCTGGCGCTGGCGCTACGGTAGCTGGATATCAAGTTGGCGGAGGAATACCTTATTTGACAGGCGTAACAAGAACCGCGGATATCGTCACAAGCTACACAACACTTTTTGAGGGTGGGATGGGCACAAGCGCCTCTCCTTACACCATCACGAACTGGACGCAACTGCAAAATATCAACTACGCAAGTGACACCACGCTTTTGAGCAAATACTACACCCTTTCAAACAACATAGACAATACAACAGCAGGCTACACAAACAGCGGTGCAGGGTTTGTGGCGATTGGAACTCAAGCAAATAGATTTAAAGGAACCTTTGATGGCTTAGGGCATACCATCACAGGTTTATTTATTGACCGCCCAACTACAATCCAAGTTGGATTATTTGGTTTCACAGATAGTGCTACAATACGCAATATTGGCATTGTCAATGCCAATATAACAGGCCAAAATGCAACCGGTGGATTGGCGGGACTCGCCAATAATGGAACCATCACCAATGCTTATGCTACTGGCAGTGTAACTGGAAGCAGTATGGTCGGTGGGCTTGTGGGAACGATTAGTGGTTCCACTATCACAAATAGTTACGCTACGGTGGATGTAATAGGTAGTGGCAATGAAGTCGGTGGGCTTGTGGGAGGGGCTTACGCCACATCAACAATCGCAAATAGCTACGCCACAGGAAGTGTAACGGGAGTAGGTTATGTCGGTGGACTTGTGGGCATACTTTACCAGTCATCAACGATCACAAATAGCTACGCCACTGGGAGCGTAACGGGAACAACTCTTGCTGGTGGGCTTTTGGGTGGGTTTGCTAGCGGAGGTGCTGTCACTAATAGCTACTGGGATACCCAAACCTCTGGAAAAACAACTTCATCACGAGGCGTGGGCAAAACCACCGCCGAGATGCAGACATTGTCTACATTTGTGGGTTGGGATATAGCAGGCAGCGATGGAGCCTATCCGACACTCACCCTTGGTGGGGAACATGTATGGACAATGACTCCTTCCATAATAGGTCTTTCCTATACCCTAGGCACTCAAAACCAAACTTATAATGGCAGTATTTATAATCTTACAGATTTTTGGAGTGCCTCGTCTATCTTTGGCGCAGGTTACGCTTCATGGGTACTAGGAACCGACTACACCTTTGTTTACAATGGTAGCAGCACAACAGGGTTTAAAAATGCGGGAACTTATAGCAATATCACCATCGATGTTCTAAAAATCGGATACACAGAAGCCGGCAGTGGCAATACCGCAGGAGCGCTTACTATCGCCAAAAAAGCGCTTACGCTCACAGCTCTTGCGGCCGATAACAAAACCTACGACGGCACGACTGGCGTGACTATCTCCAACTGGGGAAGCTTGGATGGTTTGGCGGGGAGTGAAACTTTAGTTTTGGGTCACGGTACCGCTAGTTTTGACACTGCCGCAGTAGGCAACGGCAAAACCGTCACCGCCGTAGAGTATACGCTAAGTGACGGAAGCAACGGAGGGATTGCCGCTAACTATTCGTTAGCCGCCACGGCTACTACGACAGCCAATATTACTGCCGTGCCAACACAAGCGCCAACAGAGGTTCCAACAGAGGTTCCAACTCAGGTTCCAACTCAGGTTCCAACAGAGGTTCCAACAGAGGTTCCAACTCAGCTTCCAACAGAGGTTCCAACAGAGGTTCCAACAGAGGTTCCAACAGAGCTTCCAACTCAGCTTCCAACTCAGGTTCCAACTCAGGTTCCAACTCAGGTTCCAACGGAAGCTCCGACACAAGCGCCAACAGAGGCTCCAACTCAGGCTCCGACACTCCCTTCAAAGCCGGATGTGTCACATATTGAGAATGGAACTGCTAGTTTTGTCCCTACTCAAATTTTGCAACAAACAAATAGTAAAGAACAGACTTTTACTCCGCTGGTAGGGGCTAGAGCTTCCTTGCCGTCGTGGGGAAATGGGAGCGTAGCCATCATCAATGGGGGCGTTCGTTTGCCTGACTATGTTGAACAAGAAGAGGAAAGAAAATGAAAAAAACAACCATGATATTGCTTTGCGTTGCCCCTGCTTTATTGGCAGCGCCTCCGAGTGTTGGGATTATAGAAAAACAAGTCGTTATACCAAAGATAACGCAAGAAAAAGAAGGGGTCAATAACGAAATCCCCGATTTTTCCCAAAAGCCCTCAAATACAGCCCCAAAAAAGGAGTCCGACTCAAAAACGACAGAGAGTGCCTTTGTCGCCAAAATCGTCTATGAGGGTAACAAGCACATCTCAAAAGAGGAGCTAGAAGCGTTAACGCAAGGTTATCTTGGAAAATCATACAGCCTTGAAGAGCTTAAAAGTATTGTCTCTGTCGCAACAGAACACTACAGGCAAAAAGGATACTTCGTTGCAAGAGCATTTATGCCTCAAAATGCCATCAAAAGCGACACACTGACTATTGCCGTAATAGAGGGAAATTATGGCAATTTCAAGATTACGAACAGCTCTTTAGTAGGCGATCGAATGGTTCAGGGGATGCTAGATGAGATCAAAGAAGCCAATATCATCAGCGTTGACACCATAGAAAGGGCTATGCTACTAATCAACGACACCCCAGGGGCTAGCGTCAAGAAGGCAAATATCATGCCCGGAACCGTAGTGGGGACGAGTGACTTTTTGATTGAAGCGCAGGCGACTGCTCCTTACAGCGCATACGCTATCGGCGACAATTACGGTAGCAGATATACGGGTGAATACAGACTAAATCTAGGCATCAATGCCAACTCACCACTAGGATACGGCGACAAGCTTAGCCTCAACGGCGTATTTTCCACCACGGGCGACCTGACAAACGGCAAAGCATCATATAGCTTCCCATTAATGAGCAACGGTCTAAGGGGAGAGATTGGCGCCTCTCGTACGAGCTATTCTTTGGCAAAAGAGTATGAAGCTCTTGACGCTCTGGGTACATCAACGACGCTGGAAGCCTCACTCTCTTATCCGCTCATTCGCACCAGACAAGAGACGCTCAATCTCTCGGTATGGTTTGCCCACAAAAATATGGAAGATGAGATACAAAGCGCCGACACAACCACAAAAAAAGAGTCAAATCTCTTTACCGTAGGCGCAAACTATGCACGAAATGCTCAGTTTTTTGGGCTAAATACCAACACCACACTCTCTCTCAACATAACACATGGGGATTTGAGCTTTGATGATGAGGCGGCAAAAATGCAAGATGCGGCAGGGGCCAAAACTGATGGCTCATACTCAAAGATTTGGGGAAGTATCGAACAATCTGTTTATTTTAATCATGAGTATTCACTCACCACAAATCTAAGATTCCAAAAAGCGCTGGAGGGAAAAAACCTCGACGGTTCAGAGGACTTCTCATTGGGTGGAGCGTATGGAGTAAGAGCCTTTCCGGATGGCGAACACTCCGCCGAAAATGGCTATATCTTGGGGGTTGAACTCTTCTATGCCTTGCCAAGCTATGAGGGACTCGCCCACAAAGCAAGCCTCTTTGCAGATGCAGGATATGCCAAAATGGAAAATGAAGTAGGCGCCGACAGCGCAAGATACCTCAGCGACATAGGTATCGGATACCAAGCCTCTTTCAAACAATTTTTCGCCAAAGTCCAAATAGCCACAATCATCGGCGCACAAAAAGTAACCAGCGAACCCGAACGAAACACAAAAGCATTAATGCAAATAGGATGGATATACTAGAGTCTATTCAAAACAACTTCTCACTACTAAATAGACGGTTTTTGGATGAGCTTGGCGCGGTGTGTATGCGGCTATGGTTCTTGGCGTAGATATGATGAAAGCGCTAGACGGCGCGCACGCTAAAGTGCTTTATCCGATGGGGTAGCATCCGGCTTTTTGGACGGCAAACATATCTCAAAAATGGCGCCGTCCGCATCATTGTAGACTCTTAAAGCGCCGTTCATATTTTTTTCTATAATTTCTTTTGACATATAAAGCCCAATTCCTGTGCCTTTACCTTGTTCTTTGGTCGTAAAATACGGATCAAAAATATTTTCTATGATTTTCTCATCAACCCCGCCGGCGTTATCTTTGATTATTAGCTTTGAAAACTCACTATCTTTTTTTGTTGAAATTGTTATTTTGCGCTCTTTTATCGCCCTTGATACAAATTCGTCTTTTGCGTTATTTAGGATATTAATAATTACCTGTATAAGTTCATTTTCGTAACCAAACGCCTCAATATCGCCGTATTGTTCATCTTTGAGCACAAAAATCTGTATTTCGCTTGATTTCATTGATGCTGATAAAAATTCGACCGCCTTGGTTGTTAGGTTGTTTAGATTGAATGTTTGTTTTTCTTTGTCCGGTTTGAAGAAATTACGAAAATCGTCAATTGTCTTGCTCATATATCTTATCTGCGCCATAGAGTTGTTAACCGCTTCTTCTATATATGTTGCGTTAACTTCGCCGTATTGCCAAGCTATTTTCAAATCTTGCACTGTTAGCCCAAGCGCATTAAGCGGCTGTCTCCACTGGTGGGCGATATTGCTTATCATCTCCCCCATCGTAGCTTGCCTTGACTGTTTTATAAGCAGCATATCCTTTTCTCTGTTTTTGGCAACCTCCTCGGTAACCATATTTTGAAGATTTTGATTTAGCGCATCTAGCTGCTTATAGCTTCCAAGTAGCTCTTCTTTTGTTCTTTTTGCTATCGCATCAAGCCTGCGATTGTATAGTTCTATACCGTAAAATGCAATCGAAAAGACAACGGCAAAAAATAGCGCTACCGTTAAGATGTTGAAAATCACAGTCTTTTTAAAATCCGCGTATAGACCATCTAGTTGATTGTTTATCTCATCTAGCGGGATACTGCTTCCTATCATCCAGTTTAGCGGTTTTATCTGCCTTATGAAGGCTATTTTTTCGACATCCTTATTTAGGCTAGCCTCATGCCAAGCATACTCCAAAAAACCGCCTTCAGCAGAGTTTTTTGCTATCGCTATCTCTTTTTGAACTACTTTGACGCCATTTTTATCCGTCAGTTCAAGTATGTTTTTTGGCTCCTCTAGCAGTTTGCCGTTTGATAAAAGAGCGTTGCCGTTCATATCGTTAATAAAAATATAGCTTTTGCCGTATCTGATATTCGAAACTCTTTTTAATAGCTCATCTTTTAATAGCTCTCGGTAGTCGTCCACAAACTCCGCACTTCCAAAATACCATCCGTAGTGTCCAAAATTTTTAACAAACGATATTTGCGGATAGACTTCGTTTTGAGGTTTGCCGTATTTTGTGAAGTAGTCGTCGTTAAAACCCTCGCCTTTTTTGATTGCGGTTGCGGTCTGGTTTCTGACTACATAGTTACCTTCTTTGTCTTTGAAATTCTTTAGTGTTTGCCCTTCAAATTCCGGAATGTTAGGTCGTAGTATACCTATGTTGTTGCTGTCGACTATCCATATATAACTTCTTCCATTGTTCCAGCGTAGCGGTCTTAGCGCATCTTTTATTCTCTCTTGGATGCTTGTCTCGGGCTCTTTGCCGTTGTATTTTTGGTATATAGCTGCGGCGATATTGTAGCCTTGCTGCGTTCTTTCAAAGACTCTTTTTTTGATGCTGGATTCGCTCTCTTGTATTGAGCCGTCAATCATATATGTGACATTATTGACCCTTGTTTTTATAATCTCTTTTTGTAGGGTAATAAAGTTCTCTTTTATTTTTTTGCTGGCATTGGCGTAGCTTGTGTATGAGTCAAAAACGATAAATGCTATGGTACACGCCATAAGAAAAGCAAGAAGGGCAAGTATTGTTTTTTTGGTGTCTTTTTTGATGGCATATTGAGAGTCGTCAAGCTCTTTTTGTATGTCAATCAAATGCTTGTTTTGCATCTCTTACCAGCTAAATTTTAGCATCGCCTGCATGGCATCCGTATGCTGCCCGTTGTTGTGCCTATAATGCAGATGCTCAAATCCGACAAAAAGCCCTTTTACGCCGACATATCCGCCCAAATCGTAAAGTAGTTGATTATGAGTGGAGTAGTCCTCGTCGGTAATGTCGTGAAAACCTGTCGCATGAAAACCGTAGAAGTTGTTCGTTTTGTAGTTTATCGTTGTTTGTGTCTGGTGTTTTCCGCTGACATTTTGCCTTTTGTCATAAATATTTACTCCAAAAACTTGCATATAAGGAATCGCCAGCTCTACGCCACCGCCTACCAGCCAAGCTTGATACGCTTTGCCGACATTGTATTGTCCCGATAGATACACATCTTTTATAGCGCCAAAAGAGATTTTTTGACCGCTGATTTTTGAGAGCGATACCCTTGGTGAGATTTCGGAGTAGATTTTTGTTTTTTGTCCGTCAAAAGAGTTTCCATTGGTGATGTCGGCAAACCAAAAAACATCTCCATATCCAAACTCTCTAAAATGCTCAAGCGTAAGTGTGGTCTTCTTTCCGTCTTTTGCGTCATATACAAAAGAGTTTCCGTTAAAGCCGTCAGAGTATAGCAGTTGTATATTTGAGGCGCTAAAGTCGGCGAAAAGTGCGGATACCAAAGCGAGTAAAAGAGTTATTTTTTTCATTTAGAGTACAAGCCTATCATTTTGATTTGTTAAATATAGTTATTTGGTATGCTTTTTTTGGCATTAACTTTATCAAAATTTCACTTACTACTCTCCCGCATATGCGGGTAGCTTCAGGGGATTGCAAAGGACTTTAGTCCTTGCTGCCAATACGGGCTTTGCTTGTATTGGCGCATAACATTAATATTCTTAGTACCAACCAAAATAGATGGATACCGCAAAGACGGTAAGACTCATTATTGTGCCTACTATTATCGCTTTTAGCTTACTGCAGCAAGGCGGTTTTGCTTTGCAGTCAGGTTTTGTTTTCATCTAATAATCCTTTTTGTAAAAAATATCTATTGAACTTTTGCGCCCCGCTTGAGTCTCTATATTCATATTTTTATTGATTTGGTACTCAAAAACCACGCTGCTTTCAATGTCGTTTTTGTATGTTACCGTGAGGTCTTTTGTTACTCTTTTGCCGACCTCTACTTTTGTGGCGTGCGTTGTTCTGCCGTTTGCGTCCGTGACCTCCGTCGGGCTTATCTCTATTTTGTCAAGCTTGACCCCAAACTCTTTTGCGAGGTCTCTTGAAAGAGCGTTTGACAGTGCGGCTATCGCTTTTGAGGAGTATTTTGAGTCGCTTGAACTCTTAGTAAAGCTACTATCTGGGTCTACGCCAAAAAGTAGATAGGAGATAATCTCTTTTTCGCTCATGGCGGGCTTTGAGCTAAAGCTGATTTTTGGAGCCGAGGCAAACTCTTTTACGAAGATAAATATTTGAGTATCCTTATCTACATGGCGCAATGTAAGGTCCAAATACGGATTGTTGGGCTCTGTTTGCGTCAGAACTATCTGACTTGGAGCTAGCAAAAATCGCCTGCCTTCCATATCGTAATAACCGTTTTGAGTCGCTATAAGCCCCAAAAGCGTCGGTCTTTCACCGAACTCTTTGTAGTAGAGCATATTTAACGATATTGGCGCATAAGCCTCCTTTGAGCGATATATCGCCTTTCCTTTATTGCTAATATTGATACGCAGGGCTAGATTGTTTTCAAACTTTTGTTCATCAAACTCCAGTTTTTTCGGTTTTAAAATGACTATATCTTTGTCTTTTGTTATGCGCGAGCTTTTTAGCTCAAATCCTGCTTGCAGCTCTTTTAGGTATGCGTCTCCCGCAATACTTAGCTTTTTGTTTTCGTATAGCGCCGTTAGTTTTGCGTCCAAGACAAATGCAAGTTTGTTGTTGTCTTTGTAGGCAAAGTTTGTTATATCTGCTTTTGCTCTTAGCGAATTAGAATCGTATATAAAAGAGGCATTTAGGGTGTCATTTATCCTAAGCTCGTCGCAAACCGCCCTATTAGCGTCCATCCGCACCACGGCGGGTTTTAATAGATAATAAGATTTGTCTTGATAGGAGGCTTTTAGCGTATTTAGCGTGATGGCGTCTTTGTTTGAGTTGCCTGATATTAGTATGGATTTTACGGTTTCTCCGCCGAGCGTCATTTGTGGCGATGAGCCTTTAAAGCTAAAATCTTTATCTTTTAATTCGCCCCTAATAAGGGCTTCTATATCAAACTCTCCGGTAATATTTTGTTTTGGCGTAGTCGTGATTTTGGCATACTCCTCTGCCAGTATTGCGCTATTTCCATGCAAGGTAAGCTTAATGTTTTTATTGATGGCGCCGTTTAACTTTAGTTTTGCGCCTTGTGTTTGGAGTGTTGCATCTAGCACCCCATCCGTCGTAGAGGCCTTTACTTGCATATCCACTCCACCTAGCCTGATTTTTGAGTGTGGAGCGACTATGGAGTTGGGTGTTTTTAAAAAGCTAAGCTCATCCGAGGTCAGCGGTTTGCCGAATAGTTGCGATTTTGATAGTTTGATGCTTGCCGCTGTTTCGCTTTTTTTGTAGTCGTAATGACCTTTTATATGTCCGCCTAGCGTTATATGTTCAAATTTGAGCGGCTTTATATCTTGTAAATCGGCGTTAAAGTTGTAGAGAGAGTATCCTTTTGACGATACGCTGACGGTTGTCCCTTTTGATTTTAGGCCGACATGCAACACATCCTCATCTCCTTTGTATGTAGCCAAAGCGTGAGCTAGTGCTGCGGCATCTACGCCAAGTGCTATATCGGTAAAGTTTGAAACGCTACCGGAAAATGAGAACTTATCGCTGTCTTCTACAATGTTTTCGACATCTGCTTTGAAGTAGTGCGTATTTAGCTTCGCTTTTGTAGTTACCTTGAGCGCTTTCTTTTTGATGTCGTAGTTTACGAGCGTCTCGGACGAATCAACATCAAATTTTTCATCTAGTAGCGTCGCCGTAACACGGTTTTTTGCCGTTACCTCAACTTTTTTAACATCCCCGAAAAAGCTTACCTCGTCATTTATCGCCTCTTTTATTTTGAGTGAGTTTGTGAATGGCCCAAGCGGAATGTATTTGAATTTTTTTGCTTTTGCTTTTCCGAAATATGTTGTTTTGTTACCGTCGTATACTACGCTAAAGTCGGAATCTACCACACCGTATTTGCACTCTAGCTCGCCTTTTGTATCGACTCGCATAATCCAATCTTTGAATTTTAGATTTAGCTCGCTGATAGCGTCGTTGACTTTTGCGTTTACGATATATTTGTAGAGTTCGCCGCTATTTTTGATGTGCGCTTTGGCGTACAGCCCCTCATCGTCTCCCCTGAGCACAAAATCGCTTTCTTTGAGCGCATTAAAATCAAAATCGATGTCGTCTACTATTTTGTTGATATAGTTTGAGCCGTTTGATTTGAATATGCCTCTGACGGAGTAGTTTTTGTCCAGTATCTCGCCGTGGAATTTGGTGTCTAGTATATTTGAGTTAATATCTGCGTCAATATCCATATAAAACTTATCGAAGTTGTAGTAGATATAGTCGGAGTTGAGTTTTAGTTGAGGGAGTTTTAGCTCACCGTAACTAAAGTCTAGCATAGATAGCGATAGTTTGTCTATTTTGATAACATCCAAAAATTCAGGCTTTTTTGTTGTCGATTTTTGCGATAGTAGTTTGCTTAGTTCTTTTTCGTTTACTCTTAAATCTTTAATATCCAGATAAGAAAAGCTTAGTTCGCCGCTAAGTAGAGGCAAAATATCAAGGCGGCATCGAACTTCGGAGGCGCTTAATAGCTTCTCGTAGCGTACCCCTCTTAGCTCGATTCCGCTAAGTATTCCGCCGTTTGCGGATTCTATCTTGATGCCTTGCTTTGGAAGTATATTTTTCATGACAAGCTCTGCGACGAGTCCGCTTTGGAGAATCGCAAAGAGTATAGCCGTCCCCCATAGTATACCGATGATGGAAAAATAGAAGCTTTTATAGCTTGCCTCAAATATTTGTCTCAAAATGCTTGTCCAAAACTAATATGATATACAGGGCTTCTTTTGTTTTCGGTGAGTGGAACGCCGATGTCAAAACGGATAGGACCGACTATCGTATCGTATCGCACTCCTGTTCCGATTGAGTATTTGAAATCTCCGTTAAAAACAAGCGATTTTTCGTTTAGCAGCGTAGAGTCAAAAAATAGTACACCCCAGAGTGATTTTGTCGTTTTGTATCTAGCCTCTAGCGAGTAGTCTATTAGTGAGTTACCGCCGATATAGTTGCCGTGAGAATCTTTTTGCCCCAGTTTTCTATATGAATATCCCCTGTTTGAAAAGCTACCGCCCGCAAAATATCTTTTAAAGACCGGAATATCGTTTTTTTTGAAGTCGTTGATGCCGCCTATATTGACTCTTGCGCCAAACAAAAAGTCCCTAAAGTATGAGTTATCGCTAAATCCAAGTACTGCTTTGGTTTCCAAATTTGTTTTGAGATAATTTATAGAAGAACCTAGCATATTGTCAGCAAACTCCACATTCCAGCCTACGAAATATCCCTCTTTTGCATCGATTACCGAGTCTCTGCGTTCTATTGTGTACTCGTAAGTAAGCGCATTGATAACAAAATCTTTATTTTCTATCTTGTCGCTCTCTTCATCCGCACACACGGAGCCTATCTCCGTCAAAAGCCCTAGGTAGTGCGTCGTAGTTTTGTACGGAATTTTGAATTTAAACGCATTTGATGTTATTTTCTCGGTAAAGCCAGGGTATTTTAGTTTTTCATATTTTGCCAAATCCTCAAACTCAAATCCAAAAACTCTCGGTATGCTGATTTTTGCGCCTACCGTCTGCCTTATGTCTGACAACTCCGCAATGGCTTCAAATCTTTTTAGATTGCCGTAGAAGTTTTTGTGTAGCCAGCCGCCTTTTATCCTTGCGCCCTCATCGGTATCATAGCCTGCCCCCAGTTTAAAGCTTCTTTGCTTTGAGGCTGTTAGATTGATGTCTACGGGCACACTCTCGCCCTCTTGGTCTACCATCGGCTTGATGGATACCGTCTCAAAAGCTCCTGTTGCGTAGAGGCTTTTGTAGCTTTCGTCGATTTTCCGGCTATCGTACTCCTGCCCGCTATTAAAAAATAGCTTCTCTTTGATGCGTTCTTCGTCTATGTCGTCCACTGCGCCTATATGGATGTCGCCAAATTTCGATACGGTGGCATCGGTGATATTAAACTCCAGCTTTGCCTCGTATTTTACGGGGTCTATGTACGCTTTTGCGCTAAATTTCGCCTTTGGCATACCGTTTTCGTTTAGATATTTTTTGATATTTTCTTTGCTTTTGACGAACAAGTCGGCGTCAAAATAGTCATTAGGTTTTAGGGCTATCATATTTTTGATGTAAAAAGGAGATTGCATCTCTACGGAGACTACTTTCATTCTATCGTTTTCGCTGATATTAAACAGCAGTGAGTCGCCTTTTATTTCGCTCTCTACGGTTGCATTAAAAAACCCTTTCGAGTGATAAAATTCGACTATGTCGGACTCCATTCTCTCCATATCGTCTCTTTCATACTCCGGCAGTTTTTTCCAAAATTTATAAAAACTCTCGCCCTCTATGCCGATTGCCTCTTTGAGTACGGCGGTAAAAAATTTATCGTTTCCGTGAAAAGCTATATTTTTGATTGTAGTGTTGCTGTCTGCATATAGAAAAATGGAAAAAAAAAGTAATAAAAATAGCTTCTTCATCTGCCTCAAAACCGTTATATTTGCTTTGATTCTAGCAAAAAAAGGTTGAGCTTAGGCGCCACTTTATGCGTCAATCGCTAGCGGTAGCTCAATTGTCGCCTCTACGCCGCCCTGTATATTTTTTATGCCGATTTTGCCTTTAAAGTTTTGCTCCACAATGACTTTGGACATGTATAGACCGATTCCGATCCCTTTGCCTTGCTCTTTTGTCGTAAAGTACGGCTCAAAAATCTTATCCGCTACGCCCGTTTTTATGCCGCCGCCGTTATCGCTTATCGAGATTATTACGCTTTTTGTATCTTTCGGATGGGTGAAGCTTATATTTATTGCCCCCTCTTTGACCCCGGTTGTTTTTTGTTTTTCACGAATTGCGTCTTTTGCGTTTAGCAGTATGTTTAAGATTACCTGATTTAGTTCGCTCTGGTAGCCGCAGATAAGACGGGTGTCGCATGTGTCGCATTTGCTCATATCCTTGTCGCATACAGCGTTTACGGTTATATTATATTCGTCTAGCTGGGGTTTTAAAAGCTCTACGCCGCCGTTTATGTTGTCTTTGAGCAGAAAAGTCTCTATCGTCTCTTTTGGCCTGAAAAAGCCTCTAAAATCATCTATCGTCTTAGACATGAGATTTATCTGCCCCATGGCGCCGGCAATCATCCCATCTATATACTCATCTGTCATCTCGCCGTATTTTTTTGCCTCTTTGACATCTTGTATGATTAGTCCAAGAGCGTTTAGCGGCTGACGCCAGTGGTGTGCCACAACGCTTAGCATATCGCCCATTACGGCTAGCCTCGACTGATGTATCATAACCGCGTCTTTTTGCCTATTTTTTTCGACCTCTTCTTCTACCTTGCGAGCAAGTGTTGCATTTAGCTCTTCTAGAGCATTTTTGGTTTGCAGGAGCTCCTCTAAGGCTCTTCTTTTTGCCTTTCTGGAATTTGCGTCATCTAGCTCTCTTATCAGAGCCGGATACAGTCTAGAGAGGTTTTGTTTTAAAATAAAATCTCCCGCCCCGCTTTTTAGCGCCTCTATGGCCTCCTCCTCCGGAATTTTGCCGGATACGAGGATGAACGGCATGTTGAGTCCAAATTCTTTAAAAGTGGACAACGCTTCCATTCCGCCAAAGCCAGGAATAACAAAGTCGCACAGGATAAAATCCCAGCTCTTGTTTTTTAGCATCTCTCCCATATCTTTGGCGCTAGCCACCGTCTCGTATTCGATTGCAAGCCCGTTTCGCCGAAGCTCTCTTATCAGAAGCAGGGCATCGTCTTCGCTATCGTCAATAATCAACGCCCTTAAAGCTCTATTTATGTGCATATTGACACCCTTTTTTTATTGGTGGACAGGCGGCAATTCGTTTACAAGAAGCCAGTAGAATCCGAGTTGTTTTACGGTCTCAACAAAACTCTCAAAATCTATCGGTTTTCTGATGTAGCTATTTGCGCCTAGTTCGTAGCCTTTTAGTACATCTTCCTCTGTTTTTGAAGAGGTTAGTATTACCACCGGAATAAGCTTTGTAAGTTCCTCATTTTTTATCTTTTGAAGCACCTCAAAACCGCTTATTTTCGGTAGCTTCAAATCAAGGAGAATGAGTGCGGGCAGTTGTGATATATCGCGCCCCTCAAACTCCCCTTTGCCGAATAAAAAATCTATCGCCTCCAAGCCGTCTGTTGCTATGTGTATCGGATTTGCGAAGTTGCCTTTTTGAAAAGCCCGTGTCGTTAGCAGTACATCGTCCGGATTGTCTTCTACAAGTAAAATATATTTAGATTCCACTTTTCGCCTCCTTGGCGTATTCGTTTTGCTTGATGCCTAGCGTAAAAAAGAAGCGAGCACCTTTGTCTATCTCGCCCTCAGCCCATACTCTGCCAAAATGCCTTGCAATTATTCTGTATACTATCGCAAGTCCTATACCGCTTCCCTCAAACTCGCTTGAGGCGTGTAGCCTATGAAAAGGCTTGAACAGCTGATACGCATACTTCATATCAAAGCCGGCTCCGTTGTCTTCAATGAAGTATATCTTTTCCCCGTTTTTATCCTCGCTCTTAAATGTGATATGCGCCTCTTTTTGGTGTGCCGTAAATTTAAAAGCGTTTGAGAAAAGGTTTGTAAGCGCTATTTTCATCAAATCGGCATCCGCATAGACTATCATTTTATACTCTATATCTATCATCGCATTTTTGCCGACTCCAGCGCTTTTTAGCTCTTCGCATACCTCTTTGGCTATATTCGCAAGGTCTATCTCGCTAAGCGTAATATCGTGTCTTGTGAGTCTGGAAAGTTTTAAAAGGTCGTCTATTAAAGCCCCCATTTTTTGACTTGCGTTTCTGATTCGCAACAGATAGTCTTTGCCAATATCGTCCAGCCTATCGGCATAATCTTCAAGCAACGCCTGACTAAAGCCATCCGTAGCCCTAAGCGGGGAGCGCAAGTCGTGTGAAACGGAGTATGTAAAAGCCTCCATCTCGTTGTATGCGTTTTCGAGCTGTTTTGTTCTCTCTGATACTTTTTGCTCCAAACTACGATTGAGTCTATTTATTTTCTCTTGCGCCGCTTTTCGTTCTTCTAGTTTTTCGAGCTGTTCTTTGTGTCTTATATTGGCAAAGTAAAGCTCTCTTCTTTGATAAAGCAGCAATATCGCCGCCGCCAATATGATTATGGAGAGCAGGTCTGCGACCCCTATCCAAAATGTTATCTCTTTGGCTTCAGCGTAAATTTCGCTCTTGTCTTGCTTGGACATCAAAAACCACTCCGTGCCCTCTATCTTTTGGGCGACTCCGATGGCGGGAGTACCTCTATAGTCTACGCCGTCTATCGCTTCGCTTGTACCAATGCCGCCGTTTAGCGCTTTCGCCGCTAACACCTCACTCTTGTTTATCGGCATTTTCAAAGCAAGGGCGCTATTTTTGATATATCTAAGCTCATTCAAAAATAGCACATTGTCGCCCTCTTTTCGAAACAAAAGGGTCTCCGCAGTTTTAGATTTAATCGGCCAAAACTGCATATATGGATACAAAAACCTCTCGACTTCGACTCTTGATACAATAACTATTTTTTGCGACTCTTGCGGTGGGCAGGTCGGTGATACGAAGTCGATTACTATTTGTCCGCCCTCATTTTTTGGGAGGCGGTATATATCGGTGAAGACGGTGTTGTTTTTTTCCAGAGATAGGTCGATTGCTTTTTGCAGCAGAGGAGTTATTGTCATATCTCTTTTTTCGGTAGATAGCAGAATTTCCCCATTTTTGGTGACGAGAAAAACAAGACTGTAGCCAGATATGCGCTTAAAAGCCTCCAGTCTAGGCAATACTTTTTCTGCCAACTCTTTATCGGTAGGCTTTTGCCATTTTATATTTTGGTCTACGAAAAAAGTTGCGCCTCGCAAAAATTCAGCGTCGTTTTGCCGTTCGTTAAGCCATCTCTTAAGCTCGCCGGCTTTCATGCCGGCGACGGTTTTTAACTGTTCGACCGCTTTTTTCTTCTCGTTGTATGCGCTATAAGAAGCCCCCGTAAAGCCTGCAGCGATAATAATGAGCGATAAAGCGGCAAATATCGGCAACAAGGAGCCGTACCCGACATTTTCACCGGATTTGCTGTCAAAATCTGCCTCTTGTCGCCTTTTGTGAGCCACAAGATAGATGACAAAAGCGCTTATTAGTACAAACACCGACCCTTTCCAGGTTCCCATCTCTGAGAGTATTGAAATATCTGGAGCCACCAAAAACACAAGCGCATCAGAAAAGAAAATCCAACAAAGACCGAGTATTGCATAAACGACGGCGATGCGAACGGCCGGTTGGCTTACAATCTGCATTTTAGCTCCTTTTACGCCGAAAACTCACAAATTTACCGCACCTAAAGTCTGCTCTATTATAATCCAAAAATGGGAAATAAGTTTGGTTACAAAAAAATATTTTTTGCTTTTTTTGCTTTTTTGATTTTGGCTATGGCGGGGATGATGCTATTTTTTGTGGGGGATATTGAAAACCACAGAAGCGCAAAGCTCTCGGACGCCATTAATGACGCCGTAAGAGAAGAGATGGATAGGCAAAACAAACAGACCACGGCTCTTGCCGTTGCTATTGCCGGAAATGAGCTACTTGCCTCTTCTTTAAAAGATAGAGATAGAATCCGAGCTTCAAGGGTGTTGGATACGATAATGTCGTCGTTCGACGGCTATAAAGACGGTGGCAAATTTTGGCTTCAGCTGCATACTCCCGATTTGAAAGTTTTTATGCGCAGTTGGGATAAAAGCGAATACGGAGCGCCGCTGGAGGGATTTCGAAAAGGACTCGTATATGTGCAAAAAACGCAGATGCCGTTTTCGTCGATAGAGTTGGGTAAAAAGCTAAACATCAAATCCATAGCTCCGATAAAGTTAAAAGGCGAGTATGTAGGCTCTTTAGAGGTTATCAAAAATTTTGACGAGGCGGTAAAAAACTTTGCGGAAAAAAAAATATCGCTTCTTGTGCTGATGGATAATAAGTTTTTAGATGTAGCAGAGTGGATGGTTGATTATCCGATATTGGGGGATTTTGTGCTTTGCCATAGAGAGTATGACGAAAAGCTTTTTAATGAGCTAAAAGAGGATGATTTGTATCTGTTTATCGGACGCAAAAAATCTTTTAGCAAAAACTATTTTTTGTCCATAGAACCGCTTCGCGACCTTAGCGGAGAGAGACTTGGTTTTATTGTGGCGGCAATTGCCAAAGATAAGGCCGTGGCTATGATGAAAAGCGACGAGGATGTATCGCTTTTATTTCAAGCCTCCAAAGAGGAGCTCTCCACGGCATACAAAAATAGAGCAATCGCTCTATATGGTAGCGGAGAGATGAAAAAACTCATACAAAGCGAAGCCAAAAAAGAGAAAATAAAAAACTTGAGCAGAGAAGAGCTGGAGAATATAATGCTTTACGGCGAGGATAACGAGATAAAAAAAGGTGAGATACGATGAATATACTACTGCTTGAGGATGAGTATTCGCTTAGAATGAGCATCAAGGAGTATCTGAGCGACTGCGGTTTTTTTGTTGATGACTTTAGAAACGGCGAGGACGCAATCGACGCTATCTACTCAAAGACTTACGATATATTGTTGCTTGACATTAAGGTGCCGAAAAAAAGTGGAATGGCAGTTCTAAGAGAGCTAAGGGAGGCAAAAATAAAGACCCCCGTCATCTTCATAAGCTCTATTACCGATATGGAACAGCTCGAAAAAAGCTATGAAGCGGGATGTTGCGACTATGTACGAAAGCCCTTCGAGCTAAAAGAGCTGTATCTACGGATTATGCAAGCTTACAAATCAAACATTCTAAAGACTACGGAGGATTTTTTGTCGCTACCTTACGGATATAGATTTGACACCAAAAAACTGATATTAAAAAAAGATGAAGGTGAAATAGTCCTGACCAAAAAAGAGGCGCTAATTATTGCCATTCTTGTAGAAAATCTGGGAAGCGTAGTCACGATAGACGACTTCCAAAACTATGTATGGGGCGAAGATATAGACCCGACAAACATTAGAGTACAGATAAACAACCTCCGAAAAAAGCTAGACGGCAATCTAGTGGTAAATGTGCGTGGTTTTGGGTATAAGATTGATAAAAACTAAAAATTACGCCGTCAAATTCGCTTTTTTATTTAGCGCCGCTACGGCTTTACTGTTTTGTCTGTTTTTGTATGAGTATGGCACTCTTGTGCGTGAGACGCAGGAGGCGAAGACTGAGGCGGAGCTATTTGTGCAGGCAAAAAGAATAGCGCTTGAAATGGACAGATTCGACTCTCGCACCGAAGAGTATTTTTATTTTCCTCGTTACAAGCTTTACCGTGCCGCACTTATCGGCGAAGGCGGCAAGACTATTTTTTCTACGCTCGGCTTTAAGCCGTTAACCGCACCGGGCTATCATAGGCTAAATGAGCGAAGGTATCTAGTCTATGAGTTGCCTCGAGGGGTATATTTTGGGGCAGAGTATCTTGTTGTCTCTAAAGATTTTTACGAGAGCGAGATATATTTTCGGCTTCTTGTTTTGCTGTTTATCGCTGTTTCCATACTTTTTGGGGTCTATTTGTATCTTATCCGCCTATTTGAGAGGCCGCTTGTGCAGATGAATGAAAACCTAGATAGATTTATAAAAGACTCTATCCATGAGATAAACACGCCGCTTGCCATCATAAGCGCAAATGTTGAGCTTTTTTGTATGAAGCACGGCGAAAACAAACATTTAGCTCGCATCAAAGCCGCAGCAAAAAGCTTATCAAATTTATACAACGACATGGAATATCTCATAAAGCAAGGTCGCGGGCATTTTGCAAAGGAGCTTACAAACCTAGGGGAGGCAACTAGATATAGAGTGGAGTATTTTACTGAGATTGCAGATATGAAAGGTATAAGCTTTTTGTCTGATATTGGTGAAGAGTGCACTGCATCGGTCAACCCTGTGAAGCTTTATAGATTAATAGACAATAACCTCTCAAATGCCGTCAAATATAGCCATGAAAACTCAAAGATAGAAGTAACTCTAAAAAAAATATCAGATAACGAAGCGCAGCTTTGTTTCAAAGATTACGGCGTCGGCATAGAAAAACCGGACAAAATCTTTGATAGGTACTACCGCGAGGAGTTGTCAAAAGGCGGCTTTGGGCTTGGGCTAAATATCGTCAAAAACATCTGTGACGACGAGGGGATTAAGATAGATGTAGTCTCTAAAATAGATGAGGGGAGCGAATTTAGGTATCTATTTTCGCTCTCCCCTTGATACTTTTCAGTTTTGACAAGAGTATATTTTTTTATCTATCGCCTCTGCCGCTTTGATTATCGGATATGCCGTAGGTGCGGCCGTCAAAAGCGGATGCGTCGCCACTTGTAGATGTAGTAGAGAGTAGGCGCTCATTTTGTTCTCTATGATTAGGCCTATTACATTTATCATCTCACCGGCGCTAATACCGCCGCTTATCTGCCCGCCGATTATTGTAGCCCCTCTTCTTGTTGCTATAAGCTTGACTTTTTGTTTTTGGCATCCCGCAAGCGAAGCCGGATGTTTGTCCATACCTTCAAAAGTACCGGTTACGATGTCCATATTTTCGGCTAACGCCTCCTCTTCGGTAATGCCGACGGAAGCAAACGCTCTATCTCCAATCATTGTGGAAAATATAGCTATCGTGCCGCTAAAGCCTTTGATGTACTCTATTTTGTAAAGAGATGCAGCGCAGATTCTAGCCTCCGCCGTAGATGTGGACGCTAGCATAACCCCCGTCGTTTTGCGCGTGATAAAGTGTTGCTTGGAAGCGCAATCCCCGACTGCAAAAACATCTTTTTCTTCGGTTCGCATATACTCATCCACCCAAATACCTTTTTTCTTGCCTACTCTAAGCCCTAGTTTTTGAGCAAGCTCTGTTTGAGGGTGGTAGCCGATACCTAGTATTACAAAGTCGGTATCTATCTTTTCACCGTTTTCTAGCAGTACGCCGGTGGTTTTGTCCGTATTGCAGAGTATCTCTTTTAGTTTTGCGTTTTTGATAAGCTTGATACCTTTGACAGCCAGTATCTCCTCCGCCTCTGCCGAAAACTCGGCGTCAAGCGCATTTTGCAATACCCTATCTTGTTCGCCTATGACGACCACCTCTTTGCCATGCTCTTTTAGCTCTACGGCCACCTCTATGCCGATAAAGCCCGTGCCGATGATGACGGCTTTTTGCTTATCTTCCACCGCTTTTTTGAGAGCGTCTATCCCGTCTCTATCTTTTGGCACCGCATGCACGCCGCAGCTTTGCGAACCGCCTATTGAGCATGGAATATTCGGTTCGCTACCGGTGGCAAATACGAGCTTGTCATATTCGTACACCGCTCCGCTTGCCGCCGTCGCCGTTTTGGCTTTAAAATCCACATCTACTATCTCATCAAAGTGCATTTTGGCTCCGCTCTCCGTCACTTTTGCCGCAGGAACAATATTTTTGGAAGAGTCGCCGAGCTTATCGCCGAAAATATACGGAATGGCGCAAGGTACCATCGCCTCTTTGTTTTTGCGCACCAAAATAACCTCTTTATTTGGATAGTACGACTTTGCCGTAGAGGCCGTCACCATTCCGGCAGGCCCGCCGCCTATAATCAAAATATCCGTTGAAATTTTTTCGTTCATCTGTTGACCTTTCGATAATTTTTTAACTTCCTATGTTAGCAATAATAAGTTAAGTATATGTTACATATTAGCTGTCAAAATATATTTTACTTCTTTCAAAACCCTCTATTCATTCACTAAGGCTTCACTATGGGTCCCCAAAATCAATAGATTTTGACCCTATAGTTGCAGAAGCGTTCATTTCATAGAGGGTTTTGAAGGAAGTCAAATAAAAATCTTCAAATCTTTACGCATTTTTTACACATACTTCCATATAATTTTTTTCAATACAACACTAGCGTTTTGTATAACTTTTTTTAAGGAGTTGCGATGAAAAAAGCTACCAAAATCGGGGCTTTATCTGTGTCTATCTGCCTATCCGCTTTAATCTTCGCAGGATGCGCCGCATCTTCTCAAGAGAGCAGTGTGGCAGCAGTAAGTCCAATCGAATCACCGGACGCTCTTAAAGCGTTAAATAGCGACCTTCTCGGTGCGGCGAAGGAGTATGCCATGCCTGCCGGATGCGTAAAGAGCGATAAAGCTTCTATAGAGAGGGGCAGACTGTTTTTTAACGAGTTAAACAATGACTCAAATGTCTCCTCAAAATACGGTATTGCGTATCCGAAAAGTAAAAACTTCGGCAACTGCGTAGCGTGCCACCAGATAGAAAAAGCCAACGGCTACGGCAATATAGGTCCAAATTTGGAAAAATATCATGAGGTGTTTGTAAAGACCGGAGCTAGAAAGCCGGAATGGTTATACCAAAAAATAGCCGACCCTAGAATTGACAACAAAGATACGGCGATGACGGTCAATCTCACGACGAAGCTAATGAATGAATCAGAAATTTGCGACATTGTTTCATACATCGTCGCCGATAAAAAATAACATACGAAGGAACTAATATGGAAAGAAGAGAGTTTTTAAAAAATATGAGCATCATGGCCTCTTTGGCTATCGTGGCGATAAGCCCGTTAAAAGCGCTTGCGGCAGAACTTAGCGCAGAAGAGCAGATAACAAAAATAGTAGGCGCAAAAGGCGCAAAAACAGGCGTAGCGATACTAGTAGCTCCGGCTATCGCCGAAAACGGTCTTGTCGTTCCTTTAAAAGTTGAGGTTAATCACCCGATGGAAGAGGGTAATTATGTAAAAGCGATACATCTATATGCGGCAGGCAATCCAACGCCTAGAGTAGTTACGGTCAATCTAACTCCGGCAAACGGAAAAGCATATTTTTCTACTAGAACGAAGCTTGCAAAAAGCCAAGATGTATTTGTAGTAGCAGAACTTTCAAACGGAACTTTTCTGAAAGATACTAAAAATGTAAAAGTGACTATCGGCGGTTGCGGTTGATAACGGCTTTTTCCAAAAAATAAATACGAAATAAATACTAAGGATAAAACAATGGCAAGAAGTGTAATGATAAAAACAAAACCAAAAACTTATGCAGTAGGAGACATTATTCAGGTAGATGCGATACTAGAGCATCCAATGGAGACGGGGCTACGAAAAGACAAAGACGGCAAGGTGGTTCCTGCGCATCATATTACAGGTGTAAAAGTTGAGTTCGACGGTAAAGTTGTTACGACTATGGATTTGACGGCAAGCGTAAGCGTAAATCCGTTCGTGAGTTTCAATCTTAAAGTAACAAAAAACGCCCTGCTTAAAATAACGGCAACAGATAACAAAGGCGAGACCCAAGAGGGTACAAAAGAGATTTAAGGAGAGGGTATGAAAAAAGTAGTTTTTACGGTTGCTTTCGCGGCGCTGCTTTCGTCTCCTATTTTTGCGGAAAATCTCTCTATGTCGGACAAAGATAAAGAGCTTTACTCTTCCGATGAAAATCCAGGGGATTTGTATGTATCAAAAGGTGAGGCGATATTTAAAAAAACATTTGGAAATAGCGATGAGCTTGCAAAGTTTTTGGGAGTTGAGAAGTCAAAACTATCAACCGAGCTTGCCTCTTATCCAAAATATCTGCCAAAAGCGGGCAAGGTGGTCGCAATAGATCAGATGCTACAACTTGCGATGAGCGAGAGAGGTATCAAGCCGTTTAAGTTGACAAGCGACGATATGGTGTTTATGTCGTCTTTTGTGTTTAGTCTTGCAAATGAGCAAAAAATGGCGGTGGATACTACCGGAGAACACGCAAAAGAGTATTATGAGTATGGCAACAAGATATACCACACTCAAAGAGGTGCAAGAGGGCTTTCTTGTAACTCGTGCCACTCTCAAGGCGTTCTTGGAATGAGGCTTAGAATGCAGGTGCTGCCAAACCTAGGTGCGCCGGAGTTCAAAAGCGGGGCGACTTGGCCTGCGTATAGGATGACAAAATCAGAGCTTACTTCGTTGCAAAAAAGATTTCAGGGATGTATGCAAAACTCTTCTCAAAAGCCGCTTCCTATAGGCTCAAAAGAGATGGTAGCGCTTGAGCTATATGTGCGTTCGATGTCAAATTCACAAGCGGTAGCAATACCCGGGCTAAAAAGATAGGAGGGTTACATGGATATTTCAAGAAGAGACTTTCTATTTTTGGCGGCGGCGCTTGGCGTAAGCGCTACAAATCCTAGCTTTCTGGAGGCTTCCGCAATAGAAAAGCTAGATATGCACAACCTTATGTATGACGGGTTCAAACCGACAGGTAATGTAACTCTGCTTCATATATGCGACTGGCACGCACACCTAAAACCGCTTTACTGGAGAGAGCCGTCAACGCTTGTTTCCGCTAAAGCTCTTGTCGGTTTGCCGGGGTTTTTGTCTGGTGATGCGTTTATGAAATATTACGGTCTTAAAAAAGGCTCCGTAGATAGCTATTTTGATACATATCTAGACTTTTCCGCTTTGGCTAATAAGTTTGGCAAGATGGGTGGTGCGGCGCATATCAAAACGGTTGTAGATGCGGTGCGCAAAGAGAGAGGCGAAGATAAAGTACTATTTTTGGACTCTGGCGACACATGGCAAGGTACGGCGATAGGGCTAAAAACAAAAGGTGAAGCTATCGTAAAAGCCCAAAATCTGCTTGGCATCGACATGATGGTGGGGCATTGGGAGTTTACATACGGTAAAGAGCAGGTACTAAAACTTGCCGGAGATAAAGATAATAAAGGGATGCTAAACGCCGAGTTTATTAGTCAAAATATCTCCGATGAAGAGTGGAACGAGCTAATTTACAAACCTTACTCGATAAGAAACCAAAACGGCGTAAAAATCGGCTTTTTGGGTCAATCATTTCCTTATACTAAGACGGCAAACCCTGTAAATGTAGACGGCTGGAGCTACGGACTGCGCCTTGAAGATATGCAAAAGTATGTCAACGAGCTTAGAAGCAAATGCGATGTGGTGGTGCTGCTCTCACACGACGGCTTCAATGTTGACCAAGAGGTAGCAAAAAGAGTAAAAGGTATCGACATAATACTCTCAGGTCACACACACGACCCGGCTCCTAGACCGATGAAGGTAGGCAATACGCTTATTATCATCTCCGGAAGCCATGGCAAATATATCAGCAGGCTAGACCTCGATGTCAAAAACGGCAAAATAGCGGGATATGACTACAAGCTGATACCGATAGCCTCAAACATCATTCCAGCAGACCCGGCGATGGAAAAACTGGTAAAAAATGAGTATGCGCCGTTTGAAAGCGAGCTTTTGACGCCAATAGGCAAAACAAAGACGCTGCTGTACAAAAGAGATACATTTTATTCGACATTTGACCGTGTGATAGGCGATGCATGTATGAACAAAATGGGCAGCGACATAGTATTTACCCCTGGCTTTAGATGGGGTACGACTGTACTACCGGGCTCCGACATTACGGCTGACGATGTGTATGATATGACTGCTATTACTTACCCGAATGTGTACACTTTCGAAATGGGCGGCGAGCAGTTTCATAGGCTTCTTGAAGACATTGCAGACAATGTGTTCAATCCAGACCCTATCTATCAGCAAGGCGGGGATATGAGTCGTCTTACCGGTGTGACATACGATATTCGTATTGGCGCAAAAAGCGGTGAGAGAATCACAAATCTAAAAGTCGGCGGCAAGCCTATCGATATGAAAAAAGCGTATCTGATGAGCGCATGGGGCGGGAATGTTCAAAAAGCGGGTAAAAACCTTCGAGAGGACAAAATAGCTCCGGTCTATGACATTACGATAGATTATATCAAACGCCAAAAAGTGGTTTCGGCTCCGGAGCAGTCAAATGTAAGAGTGTTGGACTTTAAACGATGAAAAAGCTGATTTTTTTATTTTTGACTTTTGCCATTAGCGCTTTTGCGGCAGAGGGGTTTGTGCTTTTGGAAACTTCCAAGAGCGGCAAAGAGCTTACGAAGGCGGTCTCGGATGCGGTAGCCAAGGCCGGTTTTGTACCTGCGGATGAGAGAGATTTGAATGTGGCTTTTACTAAGCAGTTTGAGCAGAGCGATTTTGAGCTTTACTACAATCTGACTGTTTTTGATGCCAAGGCTTTAGGTGCAGTACTACCGTCTAATCCTAAGCTGGCTGGGTTTGTGCCGTATACGGTGTTAATCTATCAAAAAAAAGGCGAGAAAAAAAGCTTTGTCGGATTTGTCAAAACTGAGGCTATATCGCTCTCTACCGGCGTAAAAGACAAAAAGACGATTGACGCTCTGAAAAAAAGCGAACAAACTCTAGAAAAAGAGATAAAAGCGGCGCTTAAAGACGCTAAGGCTGTAAAGCTCTCGTATCAACCGACTCCAAAAGAGGATAAAGAACTATTTTTTGAAGCCGCTATAAAAGTGAGTGAAAAAGAGAACGCAATCGCAAAAAAAGAGGGTCTGCAAAAAGAGTTTGAGAGCGCCGTAGAGGTGGAGGGGTTTAAGATCTCAAATATTACGGATTTAAAAGCGGAGCTTGAAAAAGTAAAAGCCGATATGTCTAAATACGAGTTTTTTGACACCTACTCTATCTGCAAACTAAAAGTGATTTATAGCGCGTCGAAAGAGAGAGCCGAGGCTGGTGTTTTTGCACCGTGTTCGGTCTATTTTTACAAGCTAAAATCGGAGCCGTTTATACGGGCAGGATTTCCGCCGACAAAAAACTGGGTTGTTCACACAAACATTACAAATGCCGAATATGTTAAGATTATGATTGATGCTGAAAATGTAGTCAAAAATATGTTAAACGAGGCGGCTGAGTGAGGAAACTCCTGTTTATTGTGTTGTTGTCATTATCCCTTTGGGGTGTGCAGTCTAGATACGCTTCTCCGCATCCGACTATCGAAAATCCAAGACACGCCGTGTTTCAGTTTTCGGTAGGGGATGAAAAGACGGCTTCAAAACTACTAAGCTATATAGTCAATTTGCAAAAAGGGTATGAGCCCGGGCATATTGATGTGGCTGTTGTCTGCCTCAATGACGGTATTTTTTTGCTAAAAAAAGACACTCCGTTTAAAGAGCGGATAGAGTCTTTGACGCAATCAGGCGTAGAATTTGTGGCGTGTGAAAACACGATGGAGACAAAGAAAATTCCAAAAGCCGATATGCTAAACGGCTTATCGTATACAAAAACAGGAATGCAAGAGCTCATAGAGCGAAAGCTTTCCGGCTGGGTTTATTTGTTGCCGTGAGTAAAAAAACGGCAATAGGTTCGTAATATTTATGTTAATATAACGCTTTAATTTAAAAAAGGAGAAAAAATGAAGATTACAAAACTAAGCTTTGTGGCGCTTATGGCGTGTGCAGCTACAGCTTCGTTTGCGGCAAGCGATATAGCGAGCGCTTTTAAAGAGGGCAAGCTAGATGGTAGACTCAGAGCGCATTATATGGGCGCTGATTATTACGATAACGGCGCAAGCGGTGTTGCAAAAACAGACTCCAAAGGTGTTGCAGTAGGCGGTAGCCTTATTTATAAAACAGCCCCATTGCTTGGCATCAGCGCAGGAGTGGGTGCATATACGACGCAAAATCCTTTGGGTTTGACCGAAGATAATAGTGTCTCTTCAAACTATGTATCAAACAAAGACCTATTTTGGGACGGTCCTACAAATAGCCCTTATCACTACGGCAAAGGATATGCGATACTGGCTCAAGCTTATCTGCAGTATAGTCTTGCAAAGACCGACATAAAAGCCGGTCGTATGCTTCTTACGAATCCTTTCATGAATCCAAACGATACAAAAATGATACCTACGGCGTTTGAAGCTGCTAGTGTTGAAAGCAAAGATATAGATAAAACGGCTCTTTACGGCTCGTATGTTACAAAATACAAAGAGAGAAGAAGAGAAAGCTTTAGCACCATGTCCGACTCCGCAGATTCACCGGACGCTATCAAAGCTTATTATCATTCCGAAGGCGGCACGGGTAGTCACGATGTAGCATCGGTAGTTGTGATAGGGGCAAAAAATAACTCCGTAAAAAATCTAGAGCTTCAAGCTTGGTATATGAACTGGGCGGATATTGTAGACCAAGCAATATTGGAAGCAAACTATGATATGAAATTTGGAGCTGTCGGCGTAAAACTGGGCGGTAGATTTTTCAAGCAATTTGATAGAGGCGCTGGCGATATTATCAAACCTCAAACAGGCTCTGCATACGGTTCTGCCGCTTATAAATTCAAAGGCGACAACGATAACAAAGTAGACACTTATATGTACGCACTTAGAGCTATCGGCTCTTACGGTCCGGCAAAACTTCTTCTTTCATACTCTCATACGGACAAAGGCGGCGATTTGCTAGCTCCATGGAGAGCTTTCCCGACTGACGGATATACGAGAAGTATGACGCAAACCGATTGGAATGCAAATACTACCGCTTACAAAGCGCAGGTAGATTATAACCTCTCCGGCTTCGTAAAAGGGGTTAGCGCACTTCTTGCTTACTCATACTACAACAGAGATGAGACGAAAGTGCCGTATCAATCAATGACGCACAGGGCGTATACAAACGGAGATACTATACAGTGGAACTTCGATGTTGCGTATAAGCCTGAGTTTGCCAAAAATACGGAGTTTAAAATCCGTACAATGGATCAAAGAAACGATACGGTTGGCAAAGTAGGAGCCAATACCTCTAGCGCAAATAAAGACACTTCAAACAAAGAGCTAAGAATTGAGGCTAACTACCTCTTTTAGTAGTTAAAGCAACAATCGGGGATTTCCCCGGTTTTGCGTCTTATTTTTACGCGCTCTTTACACAAGAAGGTTAAAATAAGCCGCAAATATGCGGAGGTCTATATCGTGAGAGTTTTTATTTTTTTACTTTTTACTTTCGGTGTCCTTGGCGCCGCCGATATTAAGTGGATGAGTTTGGAAAATGCGAAAAATATAGCAAAAGAGCAAAATAAGATATTGATGGTCGAGGTATCGGCTCACGGTTGCAAATATTGCATAGATATGGCAAATACGACCCTCAAAAACGACAAAATAGTCGCAAAAATAAACAAATATTTTGTGCCGGTACTATTTTTTATGGATTCCGACAAAATACCGCAAGAGTTTTTTTCAAAGGGCACTCCTACATTTTTCTTTTTGGATGGTAAGGGCAGACGGCTAGCTCCTCCAATATTTGGCGCTTGGGATGTGTCCGATTTTGACTCTTTTTTGGAGTCTGCTATTAAAAAAAGAGGAGAATAAGAAGTTGAAAAAAACGCTTATTTTGCTTCTTGTTTTTTCGGTATATTGTTTTGCACAGCCGATGAAAAAGGTGCTATTTGGTTGTAAAAGCGGTGATTTTAAGAGTTTTGAAAAAAGTCTAGATTCGATGGCGCATCTATCCGATTACTACTCAAAAAACTCATTTAGCTACGACATAGTGATGGTGGCTCAAAGCGAATGCGTGAAGTTTATGCTTGCCTCTACCGAAAATACGGAATATGCGAAAGAGGAGATACCGCTAGACATAGAGCTAAAAATGGAAAAACTAAAAGGCAAAGCCCGTTTTGAGCAGTGTGCGGTTACACTATCCAGAAAGCAAATACCGAGTTCAAAAGTTCGAAAGAGCGTCAAAATAGTCGAGTCGGCTACCGTAGCCACGGTTGATTATCAGCTAAACGGATATGCCCTGATACCGTAAAAAAATCATTGCCGCTACAAAATAAGCCACAATTAGTACATTAAACACAAAAAACAGCCTCTTGTTGAAAGCCGCAACCAACGAGAGTACAAGATAAGAGACAAAAAACCAAAGAGGCGTCAAAAACTCACTTTTGGCAAGCCATTTGGAGCTATTTACGGCTTCGATTAGCCAGCCGTCAAATATCCACCCAAGCCCAAAAAGATGCGCCGCAAGAGAGACGGGATAGAAAACATCAAAAATTGCGCTAAAAAAAGAGTTCATAAGATGAGCTTTTGTGAAAATACCAAAGATATAGTGGATGACGGGAAGCATTGCAAAAAACAGCCATGAGCTAAGAGCGACATAAACGACCGCTTTGCGCTTAAACTCGGTATTTGCCAAAAAAAGATAGATAAGAAAAACACCGTAAAGCGAGAGCCAAAATCCAACAGAAAACAAAAAAGACGGGAATAAGGCAAGGCAAAGCAGTGTCGTCAAAAAAAGAGTTTTGTAGCTAAGTATCTCATCTCCCCGAAGCGCAAAATAAAAGAGGATAAAGGCGGCGACCACCGCTCTTGCAAATGACGCCGTAAAGTCGGTTAGATATGCGTAAAAGACGAGAACGGCAAGACAAAACAGAAATATCCAAAGTTGCCTATTGACATACGGAAAGAACCTATCTTGAATAAGTCTAAACGGCGGCGTAAGAAGCAAAAATATAAACGCCGTAAGCAAGGCGACATTCAACCCGCTAATCGCAAAAAAAGCGCCTAGACCATAGCCGTTTATGAAGTTCTCCACATCCTCACCGACCTCGGCGTTCAAAAATAGATTTAGGTATATCTCTTTGGTTTTTATATCTTCGTGCTGTGAAGATATAAACTCTTTGACGCCTGCTTGTAGCTTATCTTTTTCGCCAAGCGGCGTTAGTGCAAGTATCCGAAGTCGTGGGGTTTTGAATGTATCGACAAAGGAGAGCTCTTTTGTCTTCACGACCACCGCAAACCGTTCACTCTCTTTTGACTTCATATCGGTTTTTGAGTAAGCTCTAAAGTCCAGTCCATCGGCACGGAAGAAGAGCGAGAAGTACGCTGCGCCGTTTTTGCCTCTTTTCTCTTTTGAGGAGATGAGCTTGGCGTCTAGAGTTGCATACTCAAATTCTGTTAGTTTTTTGTATGAGAGATACGAGTAGGTGAGATTGGCGGTGAGAATTGCCGTGATAAGAATCCAAAAAATAACCGCCTTGGAAGATAATCTATCCAAAACGGCTAGCTTCGTCATAGCTTGATGTGCGAGAACTCTATGTTTTCGATAGGCGCTTTGGTTTCGGCGAAGACATGCTCTGTAAAGTGTCCACCTGCAGCTTCAAATCTAGTGAAGCGCTTGTGAAAGACGAGATTTACGATACCCGTAGGGCCGTTACGGTTTTTGCCGATGATGACCTCTGCCTCCTCTTCCGTTTTTTCCGAAAAGGTGTTTTTGTACTCTTTGCCCTCGGCTTTTGCCTTCATCTCTTTTTCTTTTTCTTCCCTTGCCCTGTACACATCATCACGATAGACGAAGAGTATCTGGTCGGCATCTTGCTCGATGGAGCCCGACTCCCTAAGGTCGCTTAGCATCGGGCGTTTGTCGGCTCTGGCTTCAAGACCACGGTTTAGCTGTGAAAGAGCGATTATCGGCATTTCAAGCTCACGGGCAAGGAGCTTTAGCCCCCTTGACATATCGGATACTTCGAGGTGTCTGTCTTTGTTTCCACTACTTGACATGATTTGCAGGTAGTCGATGATGGCCACGCCGACCTCTTTGTGTCTTGCTTTTAGTTTTCGTAGTTTGCTTCTAAGCACCGACATCGTGAGTCCGCCCTCGTCATCCACAAATAGCTTGGAGTCGGAGTAGTGCTGTATAGCATCCGTCAGGCGGCTCCACTGTCCGTCGTCGATATTTGCGACTCTCAGGTCTTGTAACGGTATGCTTGTCTTTGCGGCAAGCATCCTTAACATCAGCTGTTCGGCGGGCATCTCAAGGGAAAATATCGCTACACCCACCCCTTGCGAAAGAGCGTGTGAGGCGATATTAAGCGCAAATGCTGTTTTTCCCATGGCGGGACGGGCGGCGATGATGACGAGGTCACCTTTGCCAAAGCCCGCATTTTTTTTGTTCAGCTCATAAAAGCCCGTGTCGAGTCCGACAAGCAGATTGTCGCCCCGTTTTTTCATCTCAAGCATATAATCAAGCGTGCTCTTAGTGACCTCTTCGGGCTCCCTAAAGTCTTTGGTGGAGCTAGCCGTCGCTATCTTAAAGAGCTTTGTCTCTGCGGAGTCTATTATCTCCGAGGACTCTTTTTGTTCCATACACTCCGATTTTATCTCGTTAGTAAAGCTAAAGAGTTTTCGCTTCGTAGATAGCTCTTTTAGCTCGGCGATATAAGGCTTCAGATTTGGCAACGGAGTAGTGGATAACACCTCAAAAAACGAATCAGAGTCAAACTCCGCACCCTTATACTTTTGACGGATAAACTCCTCATCTATCGGCATAGATGTAGCCGAGAGGTGCATCATGGTGGCATACACAGCCTTGTGAAACGGATGATAAAACTCATCCTCATTCATAATGCCGGATATGTCATCAAATACTGCGGAGTCATACAGCACCGAGCTCAGCACGGCTCTTTCGATGTTTAGATTATAAAAATTTGCGTCCATATTACTTCTTTTGCCATTTGAAAATATCTAAAATTGTGATTGCATGTTTTGAGATTTTATAGACAATAAACTACGCCAAGCTCTTTTTTGAAAAAATCAGACATCTCTTTTTTGTATGCGCTATCACTTAGGCTTTCGCTTTTCTCAGCTGCTTCAACTCTTCGCTTGACCTCTTCAATACTTGTGACGATAATGCCGCTAGGTATTTTCTTATCCACCACTTTTACTTGTTTTTTTGGCAAAGAGTCAACAATCGCCATAAAATGTTCGTAAAAATTGTCGTTAATTTTTAGAGTAACTGTCTGCATAGACCCTCTCCGGACTCAAAATTATGAAAATATTTTATCTTAAAAAGTATATCAACTTGTATTTTAGAGGTTTTTGGCAGTTTTGTTGTGCGAAATAAATTTATTGGTTTTTTGGATTTTTCTTGGCATCAAAAGACGCTTTCAAGGATACTAATTCGTCTACATTTTTTTGTGATTTTTCTATCACTTCATCCACCATTAGTCCGAGCATAACTGTTTTATATAGATTTGGTTTCTTTTTTTCCCAACTATATAAAGTTGTTCTATCAATACCCAAATAGCCAGCCATATCTCTTTTGTTCATAAATTCTCACTCGAAAAAATTGAGCAAGGCTACAAATCTGCCAATGAAAAAACAACTGTTGTTATAAACAACAAAAGATGCTAAATATGTTGTTTATTTAAACACTTTTAAAATAGAATGTTGGATTAATCAACAAAATATCTATAAAGTGTGGAATTATGCCATCAATGCTTCAATCTAAAAAATCATCGAATAAAAATCTTCAAAAAGCCAACAAAGAAAAAAACGACGAGTTTTACACGCAGTTACCGGACATAGAAAGGGAGTTGAGGCACTACAAAGAGCATTTCAAGGGCAAGGTGGTTTTTTGTAATTGTGATGACCCAGAAGAGTCGCATTTTTTTCGATATTTTGCACTCAACTTTGAACAGCTTGGACTCAAAAAAGTTATCACGACGCACTTTGAAAAAACAAAGCCGTCATACAAGCTAGAGCTTGAACATGACTTGAACGGTGACGGCAAAATCAATGAACTGGACAAATTCAAAACGCCACTCAAGCAAAATGGGGATTTTAGGAGCGACGAAGCGACGGAGATTTTGAAAAGTGCTGACATTGTGGTGACCAATCCGCCGTTTTCACTATTTCGTGAATATGTCGCTCAGCTTGTGAAGTATGATAAGAAGTTTGTGATTATCGGTAATCAAAACGCAATAACCTATAAAGAGATTTTTAAACTCATCAAGGACAATAAAATTTGGCTTGGTTATGGATTTAATGGTGGAGCGGCACATTTTATAAATAAATACTATGTTGATTATGCAACTGCAAGTAATCATAAAGATGGAATGATAAGAGTTTCAGGCGTTACTTGGTTTACAAATTTAGAGATTCAGAAACGACATGAAGATCTAATTTTGTACAAGGTTTACAACGAGACGGAATATCCAAAATATGACAACTACGATGCCATAAATGTAGATAAGACAAAAGATATACCATGCGATTACGATGGCGCAATGGGTGTGCCAATTACTTTTTTGGATAAATATAATCCTGAGCAGTTTGAGATTTTAGGAAACCTCGGTTCGTATGCCCCAGATGGATATTCGTTAAGCTCTTCAATTTTTATTAATGGAAAGAAAATTTTTAAACGAATACTCATCAAAAACAAAAAACTAGGAGCCGCCAAGTGAAAATCGAACTTAAAGAAATCACAATTGCCGAGGTGGTCGAAGATTATAAAGACAGCCAAGAAGAGGGTGTTACGGGCTTTGGCGGCAGACTTGACATTCGCCCAAAATATCAAAGAGAGTTTGTTTATAAAGACAAACAACGAGATGCCGTTATCGAAACGGTACGCAAAAATTTTCCACTCAATGTGATGTATTGGGTCAAAAATAGCGACGATAGCTATGAAGTGCTAGACGGACAGCAGCGAACTATAAGTATCTGCGAGTATGTAAAAGGAGATTTTTCACTAGAATTTCAATACTTTCATAATCTCACAGCAGACGAGCAAGAGCAGATACTAAACTACAAACTTATGGTCTATTTTTGTGAAGGTACCGACAAGGAAAAGCTCGATTGGTTCAAAACTATTAATATAGCTGGCGAAAAGCTAACAGACCAAGAACTACGAAACGCCATATATACAGGCACATGGCTCAGCGATGCGAAGCGGTACTTTAGCAAAAGTGGGTGTGCAGCTTATGGGCTAGCAAGCGATTATCTAAACGGCTCGCCGATACGACAAGACTATCTTGAGGCAGCTATATACTGGATTGCACATGGACAAATAGAAGGCTATATGGCGTCTCATCAGCACGACCCAAACGCCAATGAGCTGTGGCTTTATTTTCAAAGTGTGATTAGCTGGGTCAAAGTCACTTTCCCAAACTACCGCAAAGAGATGAAAGGGCTTGACTGGGGATTTTTGTACAATGAATTCAAAGATAAGCCACAAGACTCAAAAAAGCTAGAAGATGAGATAGCCGTTCTCATGCAGGATGAAGATGTCACCGCCAAAAAAGGGATATATAACTATGTACTGACTCGTAATGAAAAGCACCTAAATATCAGAGGGTTTACGGATAAGCAAAAGCGAGAGGTATATGAAAAGCAAAAAGGAATTTGCCCGAAGTGCGACAAAGATAAGCATTATGAACTTAGCGAAATGGAAGCAGACCATATCAAGCCTTGGCACGAAGGCGGAAAAACAGAGTCTGCTAACTGTCAAATGCTTTGTAAAATGCACAACAGAATAAAGTCTGGAAAATAACTGTATTGCCGCTTTTTAAAAAGTGATTCCGAGTCCGACACACTCTGCCAAGCTTATCTCATCCTTTTCAAATATTAGTGCATTTTTGACGGCTGAGGGTTTGGCTAGCAAAGGGCCGTCTAGGTCGTAAAAGCAGATGTTTTCATCGCTCATTGCGAAGTGTACGGCGGCGGAGATGCTCACTACCGATTCTAGCATCGAGCCCATCATTACTTTGGCGCCACGCTCTTTTGCCAGTTTTGCAATTCTCATAGCCTCGTATATGCCGCCCGTTTTCATTAGCTTGATATTGATGTAGTGTGCCGCTTTTTCATCCAGTATCCGCACGGCGTCTTCGTAGCCAAAGACCGACTCGTCGGCGAGTATCGGGATGCTGGAATGCGCCGTTATTTCGGCAAGCCCAGCCAAATCCTCCGCCTTTGTCGGCTGTTCGATGAGTTCGATACCTAGCAGCGCTATTTTTTCTATGATATTAAGAGCCGTCTTCGCATCCCACGCTTGATTGGCATCAACCCTTAGAACCGCAGAGGGCAGGGCGGCTCTGATATTTCGCATCACCTCTACCGTAGCTTTTTCATCCGCTCCGACTTTGACTTTGAGTATCCCAAAGCCATCATCATACGCCTCTACCGCATCTTTTAGCATCGTCTCATTATCGCCGAGACTGATAGTAAGATTGGTGCGAAGCGTTTTTGCCTTGCCACCCAGATATTCATACAGCGGCTTATTGACACTCTTAGCAAGAATGTCGTAAATAGCCATATCCACGCACGCCTTCGCCGATGTGCTCTTCGTCACGCTAGTATGCAGAGCCTCAAACACATCGTCGCCGCCAAGCTCCAAGCCATTAATCGCAGGAAATATTCGCTCTTTTATCGTTCTCTCAATACTCTCTATATCCTCGCCCGTGATGGCAACCGTCGGCGGAGCTTCGCCATATCCCGTTGCGCCGTTGTCGGTGATAAGGGTCAGCAGCACATCTTCTATTTTTTCAACTCTTCTAATGTTTGTTACAAACGGTTTTTTAAGCTCAGCCGTTACTTTTTCTATTCTAAAATCAGTTATTTTCATCCCATATTTATGCCCTCTGAGCGCTTAAACTATCGCTTGTCGGCTTAGTTTAAGAGAGAACCTGTAATTATCCTTGTAGATTAGAAAATTGGGGTGCACTGAATGGATTATGCGAAGTGTTTGGCGTTTGGCGGCGGAAGGGAGGCGTTTTTGCGGCTAAGCGATATAGGGTATGACGAATCGGCTGTTTGTGGGAGGCTTGGGCTTGACGACATTACCGATATAACATGGCGTGCAATACCTATTTATCGCAAAGAGAAGCTATTTGCGAGAGAGCCGCTTGAGTGCGCTATTGATATTTTTTTACTGCAAGGGGCTCTTTCGCAAGAAGAGCTTGATTTGTTGTTTGACGAAGATGGGCAAAAAACGCTTTGCGGTTGCGGTGTTTTGTCGAGCCGTGGTGATAAATGGGTATCGAATCTATCATGCTATCCTGTAGGCGGAGGCTTCATCGTATCCGACCATGCGTGGCCGAAGCTTCCGCACCCTGGGCAATGCGCCGTGCCTCACAATCAGGTGATGTATATAGGTACAGATAGCCGTTGGCTGGTACATGCGACGGTTAGAAGAGAGTTTGAATCGGCGCTTGACCTTTGTACGGGCTCAGGTATACACGCCATCCTTGCCGCGAGGCACACAAAGAGGGTAATTGCCGTAGACATCAATCAAAGAGCCGTAGAGTGTACCGCTTTTAATGCCTATTTAGCTGGGGCGCAGAATGTGGAGGCGGTGTGCGGCGATTTGTATGAAAAGCTTGGGGATGAGAGGTTTGAGCTGATTACCGCAAATCCGCCGTTTGTGCCCTCGCCGGTAGATGAGCTAGGGTATAGAGACGGAGGTAGCGACGGCGAGAGTGTGCAGCGCAGAATCGTCGAGGGATTACCATGTCGTCTATCGCTTGGAGGAGTAGCACAAATCGTTACCGAGCTGGGGGAGCGTGAGGGCGACTCCTTGCCGGATAGACTCCGCTCTTGGCTAAACGGAGCGCCGCTCGATATTTTGGTTTTGAGGCTTCGCACTCACAGTGCGGCGAATTATGCCATTTCGCATGCCAAAGGCGATGATAGCTACGAGGAGTTTTTTGAGAGCGTTGACGAATGGGCGACAAATCTAAGCTCTCAAGGATACACGCATATTTCGTCCGTCTTGATAGCGTTCAAATGGAGCGACCCGTCATGCGGCGAACCGTGGGAGAGAATGGAGGATGTCGCCCCGCCAAGCGCAGATATGGGGTATGCTGTTGAAGAGATTTTTGCGGCGGAGAGGCTCTCTCGTTTGAGCGATTTGCGTGAACTATTGGAGAGTAGGAAAATTCGCAGACTTGGCAATATCGGACTTTTGGAGGCAAGCCAACTCGGCAATACCGCCGATATGAAAGCGCAGGCGCAACTACTCGGTGTGCCGCTATCCATAGGGAGATGGCTTGACGGTGTGGAGCTAAATATACTTTTAGCTCTTCACACTCCAAAAAGCCTATCGGAGCTCACGGAAGAGTTTGGCGGCGGCGGGGAGTTACTGCTTGATAAGCTCCGCTTGTTGATAAGAAGCGGTTTTGTAACACTATGCTAGGCTTTTTTCATATTTAAAGAGTTACAATCGAAGAGAGAAATTTCAAAAGGGGTGTTTTGATGGGCGTTAGCGAATTTGCGGGTAAGATAGCTCCAAAAGAGCTTTTGACGGATGTGGTATCTTTGGTTGCGGCGTACTATACGCTAAAGTGTGATGTCTCAAACCTCTCCGAGCAGGTGAGTTTTGGCACATCCGGACACAGGGGAAGTAGCATCAAAAGAAGCTTTAATGAACCGCATGTGCTGGCTATTGCCCAGGCCATTTGCGACTACCGTAGGAGCGAAGGGATTGACGGCGTGCTCTTTGTCGGAATGGATACGCACGCCCTCTCTCGCCCGGCGCAGATAAGCGCAATAGAGGTATTTGTCGCCAACGGCGTAGAGGTGCGCATAGCCACAGACGGCGGCTACACCCCGACACCAGTAATATCGCACGCTATCCTTTCTTATAACAAAGGTCGCACGGCGCATTTTGCCGACGGCGTAGTCATCACGCCTTCGCATAATCCCCCAAGAGACGGCGGTTTCAAATACAATCCGCCAAGCGGCGGTCCTGCGGGTCCAGAGATAACGGATATTATTCAAAAAAGAGCAAACGAGCTAATTGCAGGCGGCTTAAAAGACCTCCAAAGAATAGAGTATGAAAAAGCGCTGAAGCAGCCGAATATAAAAGAGTATGACTACATCACGCCCTATATAAGCGACCTAAAAAATGTCGTAGATATGGAGGCGATAGCAAAAAGCGGACTGAAAATAGGCGTAGACCCGATGGGCGGTTCCGGCATTGCATACTGGGAGCCGATGGCGAAAATGTACGGACTAAATATTGAAGTGGTCAATCGCTACGCCGATCCGACATTTTCGTTTATGTCGGTGGACAAAGACGGTGAGATACGGATGGACTGCTCCTCGCCGTACGCCATGGCCGGACTAATAGGTCTAAAAGACAGGTTTGATATAGCTTTTGGCAACGATCCGGATTACGATAGACACGGTATCGTGACAAAAACTAACGGGCTTATGAATCCAAACCACTACCTCTCGGTGGCCATCAACTATCTCTTCCAGAATCGCCCGAATTGGAGAGCGGATGCAGCTATCGGCAAGACGCTAGTATCTAGCTCAATGATAGACAGGGTGGCGCATGGGCTGGGCAAAAAGCTATGCGAGGTACCTGTAGGCTTTAAGTGGTTTGTGGACGGTCTTGTGGACGGCTCGTTTGGCTTTGGAGGAGAGGAGAGTGCGGGCGCCTCTTTTCTTAGATTTGACGGTTCCGTGTGGACGACGGATAAAGACGGTATCATACTAAATCTACTAGCGGCGGAGATAACGGCGAGAACGGGCAAAGACCCAAGCGAGCATTATGAAGAGCTGGAGGCAAAATACGGTTCGCCGATATATGAGCGAATGGATGCAAAAGCTAGCCCGGAGCAAAAGGCAAAGCTCAAAAAGCTAAACCCCTCCGATGTGGCGGCGACTATGCTGGCAGGCGAGGAGATAACGGCGAAGCTCACAAAAGCGCCGGGCAACAACGAAGCGATAGGCGGGCTCAAGGTAACGACCGAAAACGGCTGGTTTGCCGCTAGACCATCGGGTACCGAGGATGTATACAAGATATACGCCGAGAGCTTCAAGGGTGCCCAGCATCTAAAACTAATACAAGAAGAGGCGCAGCGGATAGTATCCGCCGTCATAGGCTAAACCATGCAAAAACTACCTATTCGCTACGATTATTCGACATTCGGTGAGACGGACTCTTACCACTTTAAAGAGGGTTCGCACTACAAGCTCTACAACAAACTAGGGGCGCATATCACAGAGGTTGACGGTAAAAGCGGCGTATATTTTGCGCTGTGGGCTCCGCACGCAAAGTATCTATCGGTTATCGGAGATTTTAACGGCTTTGACAAGGGTGCGCATCCGATGCAGTTAAAAGCTGACGGCTCCGGTGTGTGGGAGTGTTTTATCGAAGGGGTGGAGCGGGGCGCAAACTACAAATATTGGCTTGAGTCTCAAAACGGCGGATATGCAGAGGAAAAAAGCGACCCGTACGCCTTTTTTTGGGAGGTTGCGCCAAAGTCTGCCTCTAGGGTCTGGTCTCTCGAATACGAGTGGAACGACACAGAGTGGATGGCAGAGCGCAAGGAAAAAAACTCCATTCATGCACCGATAAGCGTCTATGAGGTGCATTTAGGCTCATGGAAGAGGGCGCCTGAAGACGGCAACAGAGTGTTAAACTACCGTGAGGCGGCTCATGAGTTGGCGGCTTATGTGAAGGAGACCGGCTTTACCCATGTGGAGTTCTTGCCTGTTACCGAACACCCGTATGACGGGTCGTGGGGGTATCAAGTCATCGGTTATTTCGCTCCGACTTCGAGATTTGGCACGCCTGAGGAGTTCATGTATCTTATCGACACGCTTCACCAAGAGGGCATAGGCGTGATACTAGACTGGGTGCCATCGCACTTTGCCGTTGATATGCACGGGCTAGCACGCTTTGACGGGACAAATCTATACGAACACGAAGACCCTAGGCAGGGATTTCACCCTGAGTGGGGGAGCTGTATATTCAATCTGGGGCGCAATGAGGTAGTTAGCTTCCTTATCTCTTCCGCCCTTTTTTGGCTAGAAAAATACCACATAGACGGTATTAGAGTGGACGCCGTAGCCTCCATGCTCTATCTCAATTACGCCAGAAAAGACGGTGATTGGATAGCAAACGAATACGGCGGCAACGAAAACATCGAAGCGGTGAAGTTCCTGCAGACGCTAAACCACAATGTCTACGCCGAGTTTCCCGATGTTATGATGATAGCCGAAGAGTCTACCAACTGGCCTATGGTCACAAAGCCTACATACACGGGCGGACTAGGGTTTGAATTTAAGTGGAGCATGGGGTGGATGCATGATACGCTCAAGTTCCTCTCTCGTGACCCGGTGATGCGCAAATACCACCATCAACAGATTACATTTAGTATCTGGTACACCTTTGACGAACAGTATATGCTCCCTCTCTCACATGATGAGGTGGTGCATATGAAAGGCTCTCTTATCGGCAGGATGAGCGGCGATTATTGGCAAAAATTTGCAAACTTGCGCCTCCTGTACGCCTATATGTATGCGCACCCGGGCAAGAAGCTTCTCTTTATGGGCGGAGAGTTTGCGCAGTTTGCCGAGTGGAACTATGAGGCGAGCCTTGACTGGCATCTGCTGGGCTACGAGTCGCACGCCGGGGTCAAAACACTCATTTGCGACATTAATGCGCTATACCGCTCACATCCCGCACTCTATGCAAACGACCATCTGCATAAGGGTTTTAGTTGGGTAGAGGCGAATGACGGCGACAATAGCGTCTTAGCGTTTTTGCGATTTGGCGACCACGCCGAGGACACACTGCTAGCGGTCTGCAACTTCACCCCCGTACCGAGATACGACTACCGTGTCGGCGTACCGTTTCACTGCCAGTGGCAAGAGCTACTAAATACCGACGCAGCTAAATACGGCGGCTCAAACATCGGCAACATGGGTGGCTTGCACTCCGATACCGTGCCTTCACATTCGCAAGATTGTAGCCTAAGTATGACGCTACCGCCACTAGCTGTGGTGTGGATGAAGCCGATGTTGTAATCGGACTCATACCTAGATATTATAATTTAAAAAATACAAAACAGGGGTTGGGTGCATCGATGAATCCGGAATCTTTAAAAAATCACGCAACTCTTCACTATACTTACAACAATCAGCAGCTCCTGTTTTTTGTGGAAAAAGAAAAGTTCGAAACTCTATTTGATATTGAGATAGATGAGCGGATTCAACATATCGGGCTTGATTTGCTCGAAGTTATCCATCCTGATGATGTTGATTTGTTTGCTATTGCCAATCCGGGCTACTCGCTTTACGAATCTTTTGAATTACTTTTCCGTGTTTTTAAAAAAAACAAAGAGATTGTTATATTAAAAGGCAAGTTCAATCGCCTCTCAAGCGGCGGTACAGGAAACTACCCAGCATTTCTAACGGAATTAATTGATGCGAAAAGCTTGAGCGAAAAATCCGATGAGCTAAATAGCATGAAGATAAACTTTCAAGCGATGATGGAACGAACGGACGATTTTATATTTTTTAAAGACGCAAACCACATTATGACTATGTCGAGTGACAGCTTGGCAGTTATTACGGGATATAAAAAAGGGTATGAGATTGTCGGCAAAACAGACTATGAGATATTTCCGAAAGAGTATGCGGACGCCTATCATAAGCTTGAAAAAGAGATCTACAAAGGAAATATTCCTTGCGTAGAGGAGGTTCAGCCGTTTGTTGACGAAAATAATCAAGCAGGCTGGATAAACAATCGAAAATATCCAATAAGAAACTCCTCCGGAGAAATAATCGGACTATTCGGTATCGCTAGAAATATCACCAAGCAAATACAACTACAACAAGAGCTTACGGCATTAAATGCCAATCTTCATGAAATGATAAAAACCGAAACGGATAAAAGGGTAGAAAAAGAAAAGCTTCTAATACAACAAACAAAGATGGCCACTATGGGGGAGATGATAGGCGCCATCGCTCACCAATGGAAACAACCGCTAAATGCTCTAGCTATCACCGTTCAAGATGCGGAGATGGCGTATAGATATGGCGAGCTTGATAATGAGTATATGGCTACATACAAAAAAGAGGCGATGCAAACCATACAAAATATGACAGATACGATAGAGGATTTCAGAAAATTCTTCTCTCCAAATAAAAAAACAGAGGAGTTTTTTGTTGAAGACGCCATAGCTGAAACGCTAAAGATGCTAGAGCCTCAGCTGAAAACTTATGAAATAGAGATTAGATTTGATAAAGATACAGCCAAAAAACATCTGTATTCCGGCTGCAAGAATGAACTAAAACAAGTGTTTTTAAATATATTGGCAAACGCCAAAGATGCACTACTTGAAAAGAAACCGAGTAGGGCGTTTATTAAGATGGATGTGAATGCAACAGATAATAATAAACTTGAAATATCAATAGAAGACTCAGCCGGCGGAATCCCCGAGGAGATAATAAATAAAGTATTTGATTCATACTTTACCACCAAGGGAGAAGATAAAGGAACCGGTATTGGGCTATACATGTCAAAACAAATAGTAGAGGATAGTTTGCACGGAAAGCTAAGCGTCAGCAATACGGAGAATGGGGCTATGTTTGTAGTAGAAGTTTTTCGCGCTTGATTTATTTGCATTTGAGACTATTTTTGCCCTCATCTCATCAAGCCCCTCTTTGAGCGATTTTGTCTGCACCTTGCCTGCAGCGTCTTTTGTGTGGATGAAGCCGATGCTCTAAGTCGGCTCCCCGTCCCGCACGGCATAATTTTTGCTTGTTGTTTGCCAATAAAAAATAAGGCATAAAATGAGCGCAATAGTCACTTCAACCCAGTATACTGCCGCCCAGTCAATCAAAACATCCGCACAAACACAGAGTGCGTCCACATCGTTTGATGAAGAGCTGAAAAAAGCAACGGACACGCAAACATCGACGGCAAGTAAAACCCCAAAAGAGATAATCGCAGAATATAGAGCTATGCCCGGCGGTGACGGCCTACTTCCGGAGGGTGGTCTTGAGGCGCATATTGCAAATTTTACCAAAAAGCATGAAGAGGAGTTCAAAAAAGATTATCCTCTTTATGAAAAATACAAAGATGTTTTCACCCCAAAATACAGCAACTACACAAGGCAAAAAGCGGAGAGCCTAGCTAGAGAGCTAAATGCACAGTTTCCGGAGTACAAAAGCCTGCATCAAAAAGCTTATTACGGCGGCACCGAGGAAGACATGGACAAATTCAACGAGTACAGGCTTGATTATCAAGCTTACAACAGGTATTTGCACGAAAAACATGACCTTGATATGGGGCTAGGGATGTCTTACGGCACCGAGGGTTCAAGGGCGTACAACTACGCCGTATACGAACAGCTAGAAAACGGCGTAAGTCTAGCTGAGGCTACCGAGATGGCGGCTTCCGTGGCTGTCGAGTTTGGCGGGCGTGAGGCTAATAATTTTCAGATGATGGGCTTTATGGGCTACCCTGACAATATGGCAGAGGCTATGGCAACAAGCGATGGCGACAAGGAGATCCACTACGACACCCAGATAGACCTGAGAGATAGTGGGATAAATCACAATTTTGCATACACCAACTACGAGGTCTTGTTCGGAACCGACAAAGAGGGGATAAAGCGAAGACTCTCTTATGAGCTTGACCTGTATAAATTTTTGACCGAAAATACGGCTTTGGTAGATCAAAAAGTGAAAGAGTTAAAAGAGCGCTCACCTGAGTGGTATGAGTTTAAGCACGGCGATGAAGATTATGCAAAAAATCTACAAGAGAGTTTTCAAAACAGCTACGATGTAGCCCAGTTTGCAAAAAACATATTTGACAAGTACGGCGACAGCATATTCAAAAAAGACGCAAGCCACACAAACCAAGAGCTCGCCCAAAAAGCCGAAATGACAAAAAATAAAATCAAAAGCTCCGAGGAGCAGGGGAGTGCCGCTAAAACTGAAAAAAGTGTGTTAGAGGCGTTGATACAGCTTTGAAATTGGTAGACAATTTGGTCTTGTGCTCCTGTCGTGATGAGAATGTTTGATATAATCAAAAAAACAAATCGTAGGTCAAAAAGATGTTAACGCTAAATATTGATAATCCGACAGTTGAAAACTACTTTCACCAAAGCGCCGATGAGATATATAAAGTGCTAGAGTCAATAGCCCTAAGCAAAGCTCGTTTGGTATCTACGGAAAACGCAATGCCGCAAGCCGCTGTAGATATAATGCGGGATGTGGAAGCGTACCGCAGAGGCGAGCTAAAAACCGTGCCGTTTGAAGAAGGTTTAGCGGAGATGAGGCAAAAACTCGTCAGTAAATATGAAAATCAATAAAAGCAAACGCTTTAACGAAAATCTTTACACTATTTTGGATTTTATTGCCGCTGATAGCTTAAGCAGGGCGTTAAAATTTAGCGATGAGCTAGAAAAAGAGATTTATTCACTTTGCGACAATCCATACCGATGCAGAAAATCTATTCATTTTAACGACGAAAATATCAGGGATTTGATATTTATGGGATATGTGGTTCCTTATCTTGTAGATAAAGAGCGTGGTGAGATATTGGTGCTGGGGATTGTTAATCGGAATTTGTGGTAGGTGTGAATGTAGAAGATTGTTTTTGTGTAGTTTATTAATTATTTGATAGAAGCTAAGAGATTATTGAGCGGCTCCTTTTTGATAGTTCTGTATATGTCATAATCACTATCTATCGTCAAAATATCCTTGATATTCAGCTTTTCACTTGCGACAATGAGCGAGCTATCCGCCAAATCCATCGGCACATCCATATATTTTTCGCTGAGGGCTATGATGCGTTTGATGTCGCCTGAAAGCGTCTGATATATGCTCACGGCTCCAAGGTCTAGCCACTTCAAAAAATCTATTTGCGTTTTGATATTAAAATCCAGCATATGCGACACCTCGGTAATGACAGGCCATGTCGTCACTAGCTCACCCTCATACCCGCTCAAAAACTTCACCACTTTTTTATGATACTTATCGCTTTTGTCAAAAAGAGCAATCATCGGTCCCGCATCAATGAGCGTTTTTTGCATGCAGCTTCTCTTTGAGTTTTTCTTTGTAGTTCGCAGATAGTGAGCCATCCCCACTACCGTACTTGCCGAACATCTCTTTGCCCAGCGTATAAGCCGTCTGCTTTTTGGCTTCCTCTTTGTTTTCAAAATAAAAAAGCAGAGCGTCTTTGACTACTTGTGATTTTGGCTGATGTTCGCTTTTGGCGAAGCTATCTAGTCTATGCTCTAGCTCATCCGTGAGTCTGACCGTTAGCATTTTGAGCCTCCGTTTTTTTGTAATACGGTATTGTAATACGGTATTTTTTAAAGTGCTTTTAAATAAAATGGAAAAACTTAATAATTTAAAAATCATAACGGGAATATATGTACAAAATAGAATGGTCTAGGGACAATAAAAATTTACCAATATTAAATGATTTTGCTAAAGATAGCATAATACCTCCAAGGCCTGTTTTTTTTGAAGAACTTGATTTGCTAGGGTTTAATGAGCACTTTAAATATCCTAGTTCTGAAGAGCCATTAATGTGGGCTATAGGGAGAGATTATTATTGCAATAGTGTCAAGGTAGCACGAGCAGTTGGTGGTGACATAAATAATGCGCCTGTATTAGAAATTTATCAAGACGGTGTTGAGCTTCAGCCAATTGATATTGATATGTTGATAAAAATCAATAAAAGCAAAATCGAAGTTCTTAAAAATGAAGCTATAGAATTTACCAAAAAAGTTTATAAAGATTATGAGAAGAAAGTTGATTTTTTTATCGTAGCTTTTAGTGGCGGAAAAGACTCGCAAGTATTACTAGACTTAGCAACAATCGCATTAGAGCCAGAACAGTACAAAGTAATTTTTACTGATACTACAATGGAACTACCACATACTTATGAAACAGTGCAAAAAACAGAAAAACACTATAAAAATATTTATAAAGATTTTAAGGTTACAAGTGTAAGAAATCCAAATGATGCCGAACATCTTTGGAAAACTTTTGGTAGCCCATCAATGAATTTTAGATGGTGTTGTAGTGTTTATAAAACATCACCAGTAATGAACTATTTAAAAAGTATAAACAATAATAAAATACCAAAAATTATACTTTACAATGGTGTTAGAGCCGAAGAAAGTAGTCAAAGGGCTGAACACGCAAGAATTGCACATGGCGTCAAACACCAATCTCAAACCAATATAGAAGTTATAAAATATTGGAATGATTTTGAGGTTTATTTATACTTGTTTTATGCTGGTATTAAACCGAACAGTGGCTATCGTTTAGGTTTTGACAGAATGGGATGCAGTATTTGTCCATTAGCAAAAAGCAAAAATGACTTTATGGTTAAAAAAGTTGCTCCTGAATTAGCCAAGAAATTTATTGATATTGTAATTGAAGATTCAAAAAGATTACATATTAAAGATATAGATGACTATGTTCGGGATGGTGCTTGGAAAAGAAGAAATGAAAATAATAATGATGTAGAATCTATTGTGCAATTTAGTGAACATAATAAAGAACTTGTAATAAATTTAACAAACTCAAAAGAAAATCTTTTTGAATGGTTAAAAGTTTTAGGTGATTACAAAGTAAGTAAACAAAATAATCATATTGATGTAAACATTGATAATCAGATTACTAATATTAGTTATACATTTTCAGAAAACAGTATAAATTTAAAAACTAACGAAAGCAATATTTCTAATTTAAGTCATATTAAGAGAATTGCATATAAAACTAATTATTGTATTCACTGTGGAAGTTGCGAAGCAGAGTGCCCAACAGGTGCATTAAGTGTTTTTCCGAAAGTTCAAGTAGGTAGTGACTTATGTATTCATTGTAACAAATGTTTAGATTTTCATGAGAAAGGATGTGTAATGGCAGATGTTTCTGTGGCTAAAATAAATCAAGGCAATGTAAATATTTTAAAAGGCTTTGGTAAATATCAGAATTTTGCAATGCAAAGTGATTGGTTGAATGAATTTATAACTAATCAAAATTGGTTTGAGAATAATACTCTGGGGGTAAAGCAAATACCCGCGATGGTAGCATGGATGAAAGAAGCAGAATTGCTTAATGATAAAAAAGCAAAAACAGATTTTTTTTATTTAATAAGTAAACTTAATAATGACAAAAAGATTTATGAGTTATTACTTGTAAATCTTTATAAAAATTCTAATTTGATCAAGTGGTACTTGGATGAAATACCATGGGGTGCTGACAAGTATTCCAAAAATGATTTTTCACTAATAATAG
>JFJP01037374.1_pt1 | contig 52474 bp, 44 predicted proteins | sample 431651 | NCBI WGS metagenome assembly JFJP01 (sample SAMN02602958, study PRJNA72255) | Microbial mat metagenome, whole genome shotgun sequencing project. | biome: fresh water; feature: sink hole; material: water; isolation source: purple microbial (photo- and chemosynthetic) mats found in... | reverse complement strand
GCAATATCGGCAAGCCTGCCAAAAGGCAGGAGGAAAATGGCTGATGAAAGTATAAAACTGCTGATTACCCATCCCAATTGAAGTGCATTTGCTTCCAGATCTTTTCCAATTGATGGAAGCGCAAGATTAACCGCTGAACCAAGGAAAGGAGTTAGAAAAGCAGCAAATGTAGCCACCAGAAGAACAGATTTCTTCGAGGTTTCTTCATTAATTTTGTCTGAGTTCATACAATTAGGTTATTCTTTTTTATAAGCGATCTTTGAAATAATTTTAGCCCGGATAATTGGTAAATTCCAATCGTTCCAAACATACCCTATTCCTTCTCTTTAGTATCAATAATTATTGTAACAGGACCATCATTGACCAGCCCAATTTGCATCATAGCACCAAATTCTCCGGTACTTATTGCCTTCCCCATAAGTTCAGAAAGTCTGGTTATGAAACTGTTGTAGAGAGGAATTGCAATATCGGGATGAGCTGCCCTGATATACGAAGGCCTGTTCCCTTTTCTTGTTTTTGCATGGAGAGTGAACTGGCTTACTGCCAGGATATCTCCTCTGATATCCTGAACAGAGAGGTTCATAACTCCATTATTATCATTAAATATCCTGAGCTGGATAATCTTATTACATAACCATTCAACATCAGATTCATTATCAGAGTCTTCTATACCGATCAGAACCACCAGTCCGTAGCCGATCTCAGATATGACAGAATTCCTGATTGTCACAGTCGCACTACTTACCCTTTGAATAACCACTCTCATTTGAACTTATTTTAGGCGATCAAATATATACATTCAGTTCCAGAATTTTTTGAGTGATGATTTATATTATATTTGCCCGTCTTACAGTTTTTTTATGGACTATTTTACAATTATTGCTATTGCTCTGGGTTTGTCTTTTGACACATTTGCTGTATCATTATCATATGGAGTCATAAGGAGTGAGATTCTATTCAGGCAGGCTATAAGAGTTGCAATAGTTCTTGCATTCTTTCAGGGTGGACTTACAGTATCAGGGTATTTTCTCGGATCAATAATTTCAGGTGCCTTAGAGGCGATTGATCACTGGATAGCGCTGGGATTGCTCTCTTTTCTGGGAATAAAAATGATAATTGAAGGACTCAGAAAAAACAAAGAGGAGGGAACAAAGGATTTTAGCAGCATGCTTGTCCTCCTGACTATAGCACTTGGTACAAGTATAGATGCATTTGCTGTTGGTATAAGTTTTGCACTTCTTGATGTAATGATCTGGGAAGCAGGTGTTCTTATCGGAGCAGTAACATTCATTGCTTCAATGACAGCTATAAGAATAGGAAAATCAGCCGGGGAAAGATTAGGAAACAGAGTTGAAATTTTTGGAGGACTTATCTTAATTGCAATCGGATTAAAAATATTTCTTGAGCATATTCTTGCCGGGTAAGATTATTAACACATTAAATAACAGCTACTTGCAGTGCCAAAACAAAAAATGGCAAAATTTTTTATTTCAGTCTTAATATTGAATTATTAAACTGGAAGGCCTGTTTTTACGTGAGGTTATGGGTAAAATAATAATAAGTACCAGATTTCTCATTTTCCCTGATACTTGCATTTTTATTTAATATTCTCCAGAATATTTTTAAGATTGGATAGTCCTCCTTCAAGATCTTTTCCAAGCATGTCATCCATATCCATGAAAACAAGCATCATGTTCATGGGGTATTTCATTTTACCAAAGAAGCCCCATTTTACTGTTGTAACAGAGTCATTTACTGCAGTAAACTGGAGAAAAGCATTATCAGTGGATTTCATCGGTTTAAGAAATCGTATTACATAGTCAATCCTTTCATTTTCAATAATACTAAGAATTTCCTGTTCTCCCATTCCTGCCTCCTTAACCTTACTATCCCAGGCTGAAACAAAGCCGACAGTCCCATCAGTACCTCTGAATTCAACTTTCATTTCGGGGTCTATCTTTGCCCATACACTGAAATTATTCTGATTTTTCAGGTATTTGGCATAGTCGAAGACAACCTGTTTTGGCTGATTAATATTAGTTTCCCGTTCGACACTATAATCTTTTTTAACAAAGAGCGCCGATACAAATACTAAGACAAGTAATCCCACTAAGGCAAGTCCCGCAATTTTAAGTGCTTTTTTCATGATAACTGAATTATTGTTATAAAGTTACATAACAATTATTCTCTCTGAAAAGTTCGTTAAGAATTTTAAAATTGATTAAAATATCTTGTTAAAGATGTCTTTTTTAAATATAAGTTTTACCGATTTCCCTGACAGATTTGAATATCATGTTTTATTACAGGTATCTTCCAAATGCGGGGGATTCCACATTTCGTCCGGATTTTTATGAATACATCCGGCATGACATTTTCACTTTTTGATAAAGGGGAACCAGGTGGTGATTAGATAATCACTTTAAATTTCATAAAATGTAATTCTTATAAAATTTTGAATTATTTTCGAAATAGGATTAGATATTATAACTGATAAAAAAAATTCATATATAAATTAAAATGGAACCAGTAATTGATAAATCTAAAGAGCTACATGCATCAGTAGAACTGATAAATAATAAACTTCAGTTCAGGGGAACTGTGGAGGGAAACAACCCTGTTCTGATTGATTATGTGCCTCCACTTGGGGATAATATGGGATACACTTCTCTTGAATTACTATTGCTTAGTTTGTCCTCATGTGCAGGAAGTGCAATACTTGTGATTTTAAGAAAAATGCAAAAGTCCATCTCTGCTTTCGGAATTGATGTAAAGGGAATAAGAAGGGAAGAGCATCCGACCTGTTTTAAATCAATTAATCTCGGAATAACCCTGAAGTCAACGGATATTTCCCTTGAAGATATGAGTAAAGTGACAAAGCTAATTGAGGGTTTGTGCCCGGTATTGACAATGGTTAAAGGGAATGTTGAAATAAGCTATACTTTTATATTAAAATAAGCTGATAATCAACTTAGCCAAAATGAAGTTATTTTACAGAACAATTATCGAAATAATTTATGATCCGTAAAAATGAGAAAGTGTCAATCTATAGATTTTCTGCTGAGTTTATGCAAATCATCCTAATTAAAAACTGAGTTTATGAATAATTCGGGAAACGATATTTTTGGTAACCCTTTTGAAAGAGTTTTTGTAGTATTATTAACTGTTATGTCAGGAATCATTTTAATATACCTTGCAATAATTGGTCCGGCATTTCTTGGTCAGATTCACTATAAAACAGCCGAAGTCATCAATAACCAGCTTGTTGGTCAGGATATTGTCAACATGTTTCTGCTGAGTCCAATACTCATTATTGGTGGAATTGCTTTATTTCTAAAGAAACAAATAGCCCGCTATCTGTTAATTGTTACACCTCTGTTCCTTATTTATTATGTTTTGAGTTATACAATAGGCTGGGAATGGAGTTCTGCTCAGTACAAGGGTAATAGTGAAACGTACACTTTTTACTTTCTTTTTATCCTGATCTCTTCCCTTGTTATTTTGCTGTATTCACTTTCTATATTTCCTGCAAATGTTGAAAGCAAATTCAACAGGAAAAGTCTGGTTGTTTATTCAGTACTATTTACTTTTTTCCTGTTGATCTTCTCATCGATGTGGATCAAAGAAGTACTTGAAGTTATTTCAACAGGAACAACCCGGGGATATGAAATTGCGCCTACTGCTTTCTGGCTGGTCCGGATTTTTGACCTGGGATTTACAATCCCACTGGGGCTTATTAGCGTTTACTTACTCTGGACAAGGCCTGATACAACTTTCCCTGTACAGTTCATGTTCTATGGCTTTTTTCTTACAATGATTATTGCAGTTAATGCCATGGGATTAATGATGTTTCTGAAGCATGATCCCACATTCCTTTTGCGCGATCTGGTTGTCTTTATCAGCCTGGCATTAATTGTCTTTTTTGGATTCTTTTATATACTCAGAAACTATAAAGTTAAGCTTACTTAATTAGCATTATACATATTGTTATGACTCAAATTGATGATAGTTTTAATCGGGAGTCCAATTTAAAGTCAGTCTGTAAGTGGGGTGGGATAGCCTCTATTATTGTTATTTTATTAACAGTAGTTGATATTATTACCGGTTCAATGCTTGGTGGCGATCTTACATCTATTCCTCAGTCTGCTGTAGGCAGATTCGCTCAATTCAATAAGAATTCTCTTTTGGGGCTCTATAACCTCGATCTTTTAAACATTGTCGTTTCAGTTATTATGATCCCATCATTTCTTGCACTTTTCGTTGTTCACACGAAAGATGTATTCATAACGGCATTACTTGCATTGATAGCTTTCACAATCGGAACAACAATTTTTATTGCTAATAATTCGGCTCTGCCTATGCTGGAACTTTCAAAAAAGTATGTTTATGCCTCATCTGATGAGCAGAGGATGCTTATTTCGGCTGCAGGAGAAGCATTTATTTCAAGAGGCGCTCATGGAGGATATGGTGTCTTTCCGGGATTTTTTCTGATAACATTGTCGGAACTGTTAATTTCAGTTGCCATGCTAAAAGGGAAAGTTTTTACCAAAACCACATCTGTTCTTGGAATTGCAGGTACCTCCATGCTTGTAGTCTATCTTGTATTTGTAACTTTTATACCCTCTTTCAAAACAGTAGCAATGATATTGGCAGCCCCTGGAGGACTTCTGTCTCTGGTGTGGATGATGATGTATACCAGGAAGCTTTTTAAGTTATCCGTCCAGAAGTAATTCTAAACAGATATTTTACAGTAAGTTATGCCGGGAAAAATTTTAATAACCTATTCCACCCGAACAGGATCAACTAAAGGTGTTTCAGAGGCGATTGCAAAAACACTTTCCGAATCAGGCGAAGAAGTTGAAGTTATCTCGATGCAGGAGGTAAAAGATCTTACCCCATACAAAGCTGTTATTGCAGGCAGTGCCATACAGGCAGGTAAATGGCTGCCTGAAGCCATGGAGTTCGTTTCTAAAAACAAAATAGTATTAAACCAAAAACCATTTGCTGTTTTTCTGATCTGCATGACACTAGCCATGGCAAAGGGCGAAAGCTATCGCAACATGGTTTCAGGCTGGTTAGGTCCGGTCAGAAATCTTGTTACACCAGTGAGCGAAGGTATATTTGCCGGTGTATTGGATATAAAAAAAATTCATTCATTAAGCGACCGGATTAAATTCAGACTCAGTGTAATGTTTGGTGTGTGGAAAGAAGGTGATTACAGAAATTGGAGCTCAATACAAATCTGGGCAAAAAATGTTAAATCCAGCTTCGATAAGATAAGATTTTCTTCTGGTATTATGGAATAAAATTTTTATTTATCTGTTTCAGAAAGGAACCATTTTTCGGATTCTTTTATCAAAAACAGCCATTTCAGTATATCCGGCATTTCTTAATAATGCGTAAGCCTCATCGAAGAATTGACCTACACGAGAAGGCATATGTGCATCTGAATTTACACAGACTGGAACATTTTGCTCCTTAAAAATATGGAGAAACCTACGGTCGGGATAAAAATCGGTAAGTGGTTTGTTTCTGCCGTTTGTGTTTAACTCAAACGCTGTATTGTGCTTCTTCATTGTAACAGCCAGTTTTCTGTAGAGGGGTTCGAGTCCCAGTAGAGGTTTATATCCATAAATCCTAATTAAGTCACAATGGCCTATAATATCAAATAGTTCTGATTCAACAGCAGCACAGACAGATTCAAAATATGAGTCAAATAATCTGTCGATGCTTTTACCTTCATAATATTCAGGACCGGAGTCCACTGTTTTTTCACCAAGGTAATGAACAGAACCTATGATATAATCAAGTTGAAGGGAACTTAAAAAATCATGGGTCTCTTTTTCTTTTCCTTTAATAAAATCAACTTCAAGCCCGGTTTTAATTTTAATTTTTTTCTCGTTATTCTTAAGTGAATTAATATGATTTATGTAAATAGTAATATTATCAGGATTCATATTCCAGTGCTCAAGATCCTTGAATAAAGTCAGATGCTCTGAAAAGCCTATTTCACTTAATCCCACAGCAACAGCTGGTGCAATGTACTCCTCAGGAGCTGAACGTCCGTCACTAAATGTGGAATGGATATGGTAATCAGTTTTATAAATCATTTGCATTTAAAATCTGTTAATAATACTTTTTGAGTTTCAAATTAGGCCTAAATTTGGCAATAAAACAAATAGGAATTTGACAAATGGGATATATATTAGGATAAAATGATATGTAATTATTAAATTTGTGAAAAACTGAAAATCGTGAACGAGAGAAAAAAAATTTGTGTTTGCGCGAGTTGCGATTTCCGTGATGTCGTATTTTCTTATCTTGATGATCCATCAATAGAAAAGTTATGTAATAACAAGGAGGAACAATCCTACAGGAAAGGAGAAGTAATAAATCATGAAGGTGAAAAGATTATTAATTTCAAATACCTCAAAAAAGGACTGGTTAAGATATACAGAAGAACTTCAACAGGCGAAGAACAAATAATAACAATAACCCGTCCGTTTGAATTCGTGAGTAATATGAGTATTTTTTCAGATGAACGCTACCAGTTCTCTGTTTCCGCACTTGAAGATTCTGTAGTCTGTTCAGTTAAACTCGATTTTATTAAAGAGCTTTTTCTTAATAACGGAGGGTTTGCCATGGGCCTTCTTACAAAAATTTCTATGATAAATGATAAAATTATCACCCAAACTCTGGATATACGACAGAAAAACCTCGTAGGCAGAGTGGCTTTTGTATTGCTCATATTCACAAAAGATATATATAATTCCAGAGTATTTGACCTTCCTGTATCGCGTAAAGAGATCGCAGATTATATTGGTATGAGTACAGCAAATGTAATAAGAACATTGTCTGACTTTAAGAAGGAGGGAATAATCAGGGTATTTGGCAAAACAATAGAAGTTGTCGATATCAGTAAGCTCGAAATTATCTCAAAGAGAGGTTAATTCTAAGTCTCTTCTCAATTATTTTTGATTCTTTATTATATCTTTACCCCACTGCATCCATTTTCCCTTAATCCTGCAGTTCCCTGGTTATGTTTTTTTTGTGTAAAAGATCAAAAGTCTGTTATAGTAAATTGTTGTTGATTGTAATAATATCAAATTTTTTGGTCTGTGAAAATATTTCTTCAGCACCACTTAATTTTGAACCGGTTACAAAGTCACTTCCTGATGGTAAGCTTATTAATCTTTTTATCAGCGGAGATGAATTTTTTAACTACCTGCATGATGTCAATGGATTTCCAGTCGACAAAGGGCCCGATGGGTATTTTTATTATCTTATACAGGACGGAGATAACTTCAAGCCCACTACCATTCGTTTTGAGACGGAAGATCCATTTAAGATCAAGGGATTAAAAAAAGTATCCATTCCTTCATATGTCCTCGGGAAGCGTAATTTGTTTAATAGTAAAATTGAAGAAGAATCAAAAAAGAAAGGAGTAAAGCCACATAGCAAATCTGCTGGCATATTTAATAATCTGGTTATTTATATCAGATTTTTTAGTGAGACCGGTTTTACAGTCAGGAGAACTGAATATGAAACACGCCTGAATAGCCTGACAACCTCTTCATTACGCTATTATAATAAGGAGATATCTTATGATTTGCTGGATGTTGTAAGCTATAGCTACCCAGGCGGAAGTACAGCTGATATCTGGTATACCGATAATAATTCAAGAGCCTACTACAGGCCTTATGATTCCTCAACCAACCCGTTTGGTTATAAGAATGATGATGAAAGAACAATTCGGGAACATACTCTATTGGCGGAAGCTGTAAAATGGGCAACAACTCACTATGAATTGCCTGCCGGAGTAAATTTTGATAATAATCAGGATGGGATTCTGGATAATATCTGCTTCATAATTAAAGGTGTTTCTGACGGATGGGGTGATCTTCTCTGGCCGCATCGGTGGGTCTTATTTTCACAATCTGTAAAGATTGGAGATTTGGATGTTTACGGATATACCTTTCAAATGGAGAATGTAACTGTTAATACACTCTCCCACGAGATGTTTCATGCACTTGGAGCCCCCGACCTGTATCATTATGATAATGAGCTAACACCTGTAGGACCATGGGATATTATGGCAGAAGGAAGATGCCACCCCGGAGCATGGATGAAACATATATACGGTGGATGGATTGATGAGATCCCGGAAATAACGAAATCCGGAACTTATGTCCTTAAACCCCTTACCCAGAAAGACAAAAATGCTTATATAATTAAATCTCCATACAAAAATGATCAGTTTTTTGTTGTGGAATTCAGAAATAAGACTGGCTGGTATGAAGCCTTTGTTCCTGCATCAGGGATGATAATTCAAAGAGTTGCTCCATCTGTCTATGGAAACGCCTCCGGTCCTCCTGATGAAATTTATGTTTTCAGGCTCAATGGGACCATAAGTAGTGACGGGAGTATTAACTCAGCTGCTTTTTCACAAATAACAGGAAGAACTGCTTTTTCAGATAAAACTAATCCCAAAGCTTTTCTATCTAACGGAGGGGCCACAGGAATAAATATCAGAAATATTAAAATTGAAGGCGATAGTATGTTATTCACAGTTGATATTGAACTGCCTGTAGGACTTGTACTTACTCCTATGGAGGATACAAAAATATCAGCTTCATGGAATTGCTTGAGCCCAAGCGATTTTCTGGTGGCTGTATCTACATCTGCAGAAACTATTAAACCATCTTCTGTAAAAAATTATCAGCCTGGCGATACCATTGGTTCCAATGGATTTGTTGTACAGAATGGCCCGGCTAAAACATTGATTCAAACTGATCTGGTTAGTGATGAAACATATTTTTTTTCTGTGTGGGCAATAACCGGCAAAGCTCCGTATACATACTCTGCTTCAGCCAGATCTTCACAACGTACTGGTATTTACACCATTCATGATTACCCCTATGAAGAGAAATATGATGAAATGAACATCGATTTGCCTCGCGGATGGAAAGCCAATGCTGGCAAATCAGGTTGGGAACTGTTTCATACAAATGATCTAATCTCTCGAAATTCATTACTAATACTGAATCCTTCAAATGGCCCTGATGAATGGATCTATTCTCCAGGATTTTTACTTCCTGAGAATAAAAAATATATGATTAGCTTCAATTATCGTAATAAAACAAAATCTGTTAAAGAGTCCCTTTTTCTTGGAGGAGGATGGTCGCGGTCGAATGAAGATTTATCGCAGTTGGATCTTTTTAGATCAGAAAATTTCGATTATTCCGAAATTTCACTTTTTAAGTCGGTCTTTGTTTCTACTTCAATCAAACCGTATTATTTTGGATTCAAAACCGGCTCTTCAGGACAGGGAGTAATTATTGATAACTTCAGGATTGAAGAGGTACCGTTTGCAACCGTACAGCATTCAGAACCGGATCATTTCTATCCAAATCCTTCAAACGGCATAATAACTATTCCTGCCTCAGGTTATACTGAGATTTCTGTTTTTCGCTCTGATGGGACCAGGATATACCAAAACAGTATTGAATCAATGAGGATAATTGATCTTTCTTTTCTTGGAAAGGGATTGTTCTATATAAGATTCACAACTGGTGAAAGAACCTTCACCAGCAAAATGATTATTATCTGAGAAACAGGTAAGAGTTATTTACAGGTTATCATAAGATTGCAATATTTTTGGTCAAATAAATACAATATTGATTCTCTGAAATAAAACTGAGTATTTAAACTACAATGAAAATGAAAACTTTAATTTTCCTGGCCGGCTTAATGCTTATTACATTTAAACTTTTCGGACAGACCATAATTCCGGCATCAGCCAGAATAAATACAGAGTCAGATAGTTCACTGAAGAACTATACTTTATCAGGAGCAAGACACGGAGTAAATTTTTTCCCGAAGGTCAGATACGGATCTGTGCAATATACTGCAGGAGACAGCCTGGTATTTAATCAGTATCATTCAGCTGATGTGATTTATACCTGGTTAAGGAGATGGGAAGAAAAACACCCTGAACTTATTGACCTCTATGAGGTTGGAAATAGTTTTGAGGGTCGTCCAATTTTTCAGATGACTCTGACTAATAAAAAAACAGGGAAGGATACTGATAAACCGGCGGCTTTTTTTGAGGGTAGCCGGCACAGTGGTGAGATAACCAGCACAGAATCCGTTATCTGGCTGGCCAAATACCTGATAGATAATTATGGAAAAGATGTTGATATTACCCACCTGCTCGACACAAAAACAATTTATCTCCGGCCAATTAATAATCCCGACGGTCATAATCTTTATCTTAATACAGCACAGAGCAATAGGAGTACTGTTCGTCCCGATGATAATGACAGCGACAACCTTCTGGATGAGGATGCCCCGGAAGATATTGATGGAAATGGTTTGATTCTCACGATGAGGTGGAAAGACGAAAAGAAAGGAAACTGGTTAACAGATCCTAAGGACTCAACCGGAAGGATTATGAAACGGGTAAGCCCGGGTAAAGGTATCTATCGGACATCATCTGAAGGTATTGATAATGATGGTGATGGTCGTATTAATGAAGATGGAATCGGAGGTCTTGATCTGCACAGGAACTATCCTGAAAACTGGAGACCTGAAACAGAAGCAACAGGCAGGGGGAATACACAAAACGGAGCTGGTGAATATCCACTTAGTGAAACAGAAACTAGATCTGTCGTACTTTTCCTGCTGTCCCATCCGAATATTTATGTTGTCAATTCAATGGATACAAGTGTGCCAATGCATCTCCGGCCTCCTTCAACCTCTCCTTCAGAAGAGAGAATGTATCCTGAAGATCTTGAATGGTATAAATTATTTGATGAGATTGGCAAGAAAAAAACGGGATATAAAAAGGCTGGTGATGTTTATAATGATTATGGTTCTGGCACTCCACTCTTTGGCCATGGGCCTGATTTCGGGTACTGGTATTTCGGTGCAATATGGTATGGTGACGAATTATGGAACGGAGCTAAAAACAAAGACTATAATAATGATGGGGTGATTGATCAGATCGAAGTACTGAGGTGGGATGATGAAGAGAATGACAGCCTTGGATTTTATGAGTGGAAACCAGCAAAACATCCACAATATGGAGACATTGAGATTGGAGGATTTAATCCGAAATTCTTTTCCCAGAACCCCCCTGCAAGACATCTGGAACCATGGATTAGAAATGAGGCAATGTTTAATATTGAAATGGTAAAACACCTGCCGGAACTCACATGGGATAATATTGAAATAAAAAGAATTAAATCCTACAAAGCAGATTCGACGGATTACCAGATAAAAATTAAGTATAGAAATGTCGGAAAACTTCCGACCGCGCTGAAGCAGGCTCATCTTGTAAAAATGGTTAAGGATGACAGGGTTGTGCTGAATTTTGATACAACTGGTAATATCCCTGGAAAACCCTACTATAAAGTGATAGGGGAAGATAAACCCTCCAATGAAAGAAATTCAAATGACAGGTTTAATTCTGATGAAAGGTCTGTGCAAAGATTTGAGGTAAGTAAAGTAGTTCCAGACACTCAGGGAGGTGCTGTTTCTATTGTTGCTTTTAATATCAGGCTCTACAACAATTCCGAGCTTGGAGCTAAAGCATCCGTATTTTCAACACGGGGAGGGGTTTTAAAGGATAAAGAATTTATTATTAAATGATTAATCTGATAATAACCAGTTATTTTTCAGCACTATTATAAAGATTATTTGTACCAAAGATGTTCGTCTGTATTTTTAACTGCTGAATGATTATTGAATATGTTACAGATTTGAAGTTGTTTTAGTATTTCACTCCCTGTTTTCTCTAAATTCAATCAGCAGTAACGGAGTATGCTTTTCCGGTCTCATCTGTTAATTTTCAGTGGTAAAATGGATTTATTATGTAAATCTGTATGTTTTAATAAATAGTGTTATTCTGTTAACAATAAAAAATATTTCTTAAATTAGTGAGGTAAATCACAAACAGATGGTTATTAATTTTTTGTCATCTATAATGTGAATATTTTTCTTATTAATCTTTATTGGCTGATAGTTAAATAGATAAGGTCCATAATAAGTATTTGCAGGATATCAAAAATATTATCTAACTCACTTGTGAAATGAAAAAACTTCTACTCATCATTATTGTAATTCTGATTGGTTACGCAGGCTTTTCACAGACAGTCCCGTCAGTTATTTTTCAGGACAACTTCGATTCTTATATACCCGGAGTTGGAATTGTATCGCAGAATGCTTCCTGGAGGACCTGGTCAAACACTCTTTTGTATGGAGAGGATGCACTAGTAACCTCTGAAAGTGCAGCCAGCACTCCTAACTCATTAAATTTTGTTAATGGGAATGACATTATTCAAAATTTTGGAAATAGAACTACCGGAGTATATACAGTTGAATTCAATATGCTTGTTAAATCAGGTATGGGAGCGTATATCTCGGTTTTTCATGATCTTTTAGCAACTTATGCTTTTGAAATGTATTTCAATGAAAACAAACAGATTATATTTGCAAACGGGAGCAGTACAGGTCAATTGTCAACCTTTAACACAGATGTTTGGTTCAATATCAAAATGGAGATTAATCTTACAAAGGATAGTCTTCATTTATATAAGGATGGAGTAAATATCGGGACATATGTTTTTAGTATGTCATTATATGGTGCCTCAGCGTTGAAGGTACTTGGTTGCGTTGAATTTTGGGGACTATACGATTCTCCTTCAGCATATATTAATAATTCTGATTTTCAGATTGATGATTTTATATTCGCTGAATTGGTTCCTGCTCCATTACCTCCGACGGGAATTGTACTTGGTAATGTCCTGATTCCCACAAAAGTTGAACAGGGCACAATCGTAAGTAGTATTTTAGTCACGGATCCTAATAAACTTGATACTCATACTTTCCAGTTTGTAGCAGGATACGATGATAATGCTTATTTTAATATTTTGAATGGTTATCTGGCTGTTACTGCTGATCTGGATCTGCCTGCACCTCGAGATTTTAGTCTCAGGATTCTTGTGACTGATAACACCGGCTTGAGCAAGGAAGTAGACTGTATTATCCATGCAAACACAGATGAATACGAAATTCAGAATCTGGATATTGAGGCTGTAGATGAAATCTCAATAATTGATAAAAATACTCTTTGGGTTCAAAGTCAGTATGGTAAAATTGCAAGGACCATTGATGGAGGAAAAACATGGGAAACAAAAAGTTTTCCGGAAGATCCAACATATTTGGGCCCTGTTTTTGCGATCGACTCGCTTACTGCATGGACTGTTGCCAGCATGGGCGATTTAGGTGTTTTTAAAACTATTGATGGAGGTAAGACCTGGTCAAAACAAGGCTCAGCTTACAATGAAACTTCATTTCCTGACCTGATATATTTCTGGAATAAGGATGAAGGTTTTACACTTGGAGATAATGACGCTTTGGGATACAGTGAAATTTATACAACTCAGGACGGTGGAGATAACTGGATAAGGGTTCCTCAGGATAAAGTAACTGCTGATATGGGGTATACAGTTAATACGATGAGGGTTTTAAGCGTTTATAAAGATACAGTCTGGGTTTCAGGAAGCTCCGGGTTTTTATTTCGTTCAGTCGATAAAGGTTATTCATGGGAAACATTTAAATTACCTTTTACTGATCAACTGGGATCACTTGTATTTATTAACGGAAAAATTGGTTTATTCTCTTCTTTTAGTATCGACAACAAGAACCTGTACAGAACACTTGATGGAGGTGAAACATGGACACAGCTGAACACAGGGATTACTTTTTCAGGTACTACCAGACATTTCAGTGTAGTTCCAGGAACACAAACAATCGCTATGGCTGACATGGGGTTCCTTTATTTTTCTGATGACCTTGGGGAAACCTGGGTAAAAACCGAAAATGATTTCCCCAGATTCCTTAAGATTGTTTTTCTTGATGACAGACTTGGATGGGGTGGTGGATTTTATGGTCAGGTTTATAAAATTTTCAGAAATAATATTGTTCCCGTTCATACAGTTCAACTTGAAGATAAAGAAACCTATTCAGAAAGGGAATTTAATTACACTATACCGGCAAATACATTCACTGACGGGAACAATGATCCCTTAAGTCTGACGGTAACAGGAATTAATGGTAATTCCCTTCCTGACTGGTTACAATTTAACCCTGCTAATCAGACATTAACAGGAACACCTTCAATAGAAAATATCGGAAAATTTCCGATAGTAGTTTTAGCCACCGATAATTATAACGGGTTTGTTTCTGATACTTTTAATCTGGAGGTTCTCTATTACCATGTTATAACTGAGGATGAATTGTATACCCAGATCACAGTGGTTGTTACGGAGGAATCTTCAACAATTACAATTCCCCGAGCTATATTTGAAAGTGCTGAGCTTGAAGGTATTGTTACCTTTACTGCAACACTTCTGAATGGAGATCCACTTCCTGATTGGATTATTTTTGATCCGGTTACGCTTACTATAACAATTTTAAATAATGACAAAAAAAGTAAAGCACCCGATATAGTTGAAATCTTAATTACTGCACAGGATGAGAATAGTAAAAAAGCTTTCCTTGAATTGACTTTTGATTCATCAGTATTAAGTGTTGATGATGAAATTTTCAGAGGTGTAGCTGTTTATCCAAACCCGGCCAGAGAATATATTAATGTAAGTCTTCCTTTATCTGTTCCAGCACATAAAATAAATATACTGAATTTATCAGGGCATATGTTATACAGTAAAGATTCTGAACAATCGGAAGTATTTCATAATATAGATTTAAGTTCTTATCCTGCAGGCTTATATATTATTCAGGTAGTTACAGCAGATAGGATTTTTGAGAGAAGGATAATTGTGAGATAGGCAGCTGTTAAACAGGATTTATTATTAGTATATCCCTGGGGTGTTTGTACTATAATGTTTCTATTGAATTATGTTCCTAAGCGCAGACATCAGATCAGGATATTGAAATTTGAAACCAGAGTTTCTGATTTTTTCTGATGAAACTCTGCTGCCTTCCAGTATAATACCAGACATTTTTCCCATAACTGCCCTAAGAAAAAATGCAGGTACTGGAATTGGAAACACTGGCTTTTGAATCACGGAGGAAAGAGTTTTAATGAATTCTTTAAGAGTTACGTGCTGTGGCGATACAGCATTATAGACTCCCTCCATCTCTATATCTGTTATTGCTTTTAAATAACTATTGCACAAGTCATCAATATGTATCCAGGGCATATACTGGTTACCGGAGCCGGTTTGTACCAGGAAACCATATTTTGAAGGAGCCATGAGTTTTGAAAGAGCACTATCAGTTTTCTCCAGTACTACAGCGGTCCTGATTTTTACAATCCTTATGCCGGAGCCTGAAAAGAGATCAGCTCCCTCTTCCCATAACCTGCAGGTGTTACCAAGAAAATCATTACCCGGAGGATCCTTCTCATTAAATATTTTACCGGATGTAATTAAACCATAATATCCTATTGCAGAAGCTGATACAAATGTTTTAAGAGGGATATTATTTTCCGAGATTACTCTGTGCAGGAGTCTGGTGGAGTTTACACGACTGTCAACAATCTCCTTCTGTCTCCTGCTGGTCCATCTTCTTTCACCGATATTTGCTCCTGCCAGATGAACAATATGGTCAACACCTTCAAATACGGCAGGGTCGAGTATTTCTTTTTCAGGATCCCATCTGTGAACCCTTACTTTCCCGAACTGATTGGTTTTTCTCGAAAGATGTGATACTTTATAACCATCATTCAATAAGGCTGATGTCAGGTATCTTCCAATTAATCCGCTTCCTCCGGTAATAAGAACAGATGGAGTTGTTGTGTTTTTAATATGGCCTTGATTCACAGACATCCTGATTACTAATTTGGGATATTTTCAAAATTAGGAATTTCAGCCAGAAATTTGGACTTTCTAAAGGATGAATATCAAAAAGATATTGTCATATTTGTGTCCGAATTTTTTTTTGACCGTCAATTACGTAAGAAAAACTTTAGTAATTATTTATCAATTGTATAATCAGTAATGAAAAAAGAACCTATGAAAGATGCAGTTGCAATACTATGTGCCGGAGGACCAGCTCCCGGAATTAATACTGTGATCAGTGCTGTAACTAAAATATTTTTACAGAATGGATATAATGTGCTTGGTATAAATGGTGGATACAAATCACTATTTGCTGCGGAACCTTCGTATGACTATCTTGATTTTGAATTTGCCGATCTCATTTACAGCCGCGGAGGTTCTGCTCTTAAGATGAGCAGGCATAAGCCAAAGGATGATGAGTTTAAAGTTGATTTTTTCAGGAAGAATAACGTTAAGCTGCTGGTTACTATCGGAGGCGACGATACTGCTTCTTCTGCAAATCGTCTTTCCAAATATCTGAAGGATCAAAAACTGGAAGTGAAAAACATTCACGTACCCAAAACCATTGATAATGATCTTCCTCTTCCTGAAGGAACTCCTACTTTCGGTTATCACTCTGCAAAGGAAGAAGGTGTACGTCTGGCAACTACGATTTATGAAGATGCACGTACCAGTGGTAACTGGTTTGTTGTTTCCGCTATGGGAAGAGAGGCTGGTCACCTGGCATTTGGAATAGGTACTGCTTGTCACTATCCTATGATCATAATCCCGGAGATGTTTAATAAAACGAAGATCACATTTGATAAAATTACAAAACTTGTAATCAGTTCAATGGTGAAAAGAAGGCTGCTGGGCATTGATTATGGCGTTGCTATAATATCAGAAGGAGTTTTCCATTTTATGAGTGAGAAAGAGATTATCGATACAGGAATTAATTTTACATATGATGATCATGGTCACCCTGAACTTGGTAATGTAAGTAAATCGCATATTTTTAATATGCTTACACAACAGGCTCTTAAAGGACTGAGAATTAATGTTAAATCACGTCCAGAGGAGATGGGTTACGAATTAAGATGTTGCCGTCCTGTTGCTTATGATCTGAACTATGCAACAAGACTCGGGTTGGGTGTTTTCAAGCTCTTCAAAGAAGGCCTTACCGGTTGTATGGTAACCGTTGACAGAACTGGTTGTATCCTTCCATTATTCCTCAAGGATGTGGAGGATGAAAATGGAAAAGTCAAGCCGCGGCTTGTAAATGTAGAATCAGAAAAAGTACAGCTTATATACAGAAATAATCTTCATTTCATTACAAAAGCTGATTATAACAGGGCTAAAAAATTTGTTGAGAAACCTGAGGAATATGATTTCTATAAGATTCTCGAATGGGAAGAAAATCCTGTTAACTAAGAATTGAATGTAAAATGTTATGTGGAAAGGCTGCCTCTTTTGAGGCAGCCTTTATATTTTTGATTTTTTACACATCCTTCCTGAATTGTAGAATAAAAGTTTTTTGATTCTCCTTGAAAAAGAAAAAACACTCTTGCCCGGGGATTTTTGGAAAGATTAATTATGCCACAAGCCGCACATAGTAATTGCAAGGTATGTTAAGCCAAGACAATGTATTGTTGCTTTTTGAGATCTTATCGTAACCATAACTACATATCTTGTCGACCTCTGCATTTATTGGTTAATGACATAACACATATCCCCCATGGTTAATGGTTTAGAAAAGAATTCATTGTAAATCTCATTGAATTGCTTTAATTTTATAGCTCAGCTAGTATATTCTATCTTTAAATTTAATATTATGGCAACTCAGAAAACAAAAAAGGGTGTAATTGCAATTCTTACGGGAGGGGGAGATGTACCCGGACTGAACCCGGCAATACGTGCGGTAACAATCCGTGCAAATCGTGAAGGATATCGGGTAATCGGACTACGCCGAGGATGGGCTGGCATTTCTGAACTAATCAGGGACCATAAAGCTGATAACAGCAACAATTTTCAGATCCTTACGGATGATATAGTAAATAAAGCAGGACGTACAGGGGGAACTTTTTTGCACACTTCAAGAACGAGGCCCAGTCATATGGCAAAATCAAGTGTCCCTGATCATCTTCAGAGTACTTATAATGCTGAAATTAACGATATCACACCTGAGATTATCAAAAACCTTGAATGGCTAGGCGTTGATTACCTTATTCCGATCGGTGGTGATGATACTCTAAGCTACGGTGTTCATCTTTACAAAAAAGGGGTAAATGTTGTGGCTATTCCAAAGACTATGGATAATGATGTTCCGGGAACTGACTATTGCATTGGTTTCAGCACATGTATTTCACGTACAATACAGATGACAAACAGTCTCCGAACTTCTGCCGGTTCGCACGAAAGACTCCTGGTTCTTGAAGTATTCGGACGATATGCAGGATTTACTGCTATGCTTCCTACCTTGGCAGGGGCTGCAAATAGATGCGTGATACCTGAATATGAGTTCGATATTGAAAAGCTTACTAAACTGCTTGTTGAAGACAGAAATCAGAATCCGAGTAAATATTCAGTAGTACTGGTTTCAGAAGGAGCAATGTTTAAGGGAGGGGAGATGATCTTTGCCGGAAGTGAAAAGGATGCCTATGGCCATGCAAAGCTTGGCGGAATTGGCGAAATGGTTTCATCAAAACTTAAAGACCTCTCTGGAAAATATAATAAGGGTAAAACAATAAATGTAATTTATCAGAAACTGGGCTATATGGTTCGCGGAGGAGATCCTGATGCACTTGATTCTATCGTTCCTATGGCTTATGGAAACCTGGCTCTCGACCTGATTCTCAAGGGTGTTCATGGAAGAATTGTGGTACTGAAAAACGGAAGGTATGATAATCTGCCTATCGATGTGGTTACATCATCAAAGAAAATAGTCAGATTATCAGATTATAATATTGAGAGGTTGAGACCTTACTACCATAGCTTTGAGATGAAACCATTCCTACTGATGGCTTCAGATAATTAATGTAGTTAAAAAACAGGAATATAAATAACCAGGGACATGCAATGGCATGTCCCTATTATATTTATTTTTGTTACAAATGTATTTCTTTGGAAAAGGGTATAGTATTAAAATCGACTGGAAGCCGCTATAAGGTGCTCTGTGATGATGGGATAATTCTTGAATGTTCAGTCAAGGGCAAATTAAGGATTAAAGAATTGCGTACAACAAATCCATTAGCTGTAGGAGATGCGGTTTTATTCGAAATTGACAATAGGAGCTCATCCGGTATAATTACAGAAGTTCTTGACCGAAGGAACTGGATTTTAAGACGAGCTTCAAATTTATCAAAACAATCACAGATTATAGCAGCCAATATTGATCAGGTATTTCTGATGACTACAATAATACTTCCTGAAACACCTGTAGAGTTTATCGATAGGTTCCTTATAACTGCAGAAGCATACAGGGTTCCTGCCAGAATTATTATAAATAAGACAGATCTTTACGGTGAGGAGGAACTCAAAAAAATGAATTATCTTGAATCAATGTACACTAAAATAGGGTATGAATGCATAAAACTCACATTATTTGATGAGCCAAACCTGGACACAATTATTCAGTTACTGCAAGGAAAAATCAGCCTTATTTCAGGTTATTCTGGTGTAGGAAAAACAACTTTGCTGAACCATCTTAATCCATCATTAAACCTAAAGACCGCAGCTATTTCAGATTATCATAAACAGGGGAAACATATAACTACATTTCCGGAAATGCATCAAATGCCTTTTGGAGGTTTTGTGATAGATACCCCAGGAATAAGAGGATTTGGTGTTGTTGATATGGAACGAAATGAAATATACCATTTTTTTCGTGAAATATTTAAAATCTCCGAAAATTGCAGGTTCAATAATTGTCTTCATCTTGATGAACCTGGTTGTGCAGTTAGGGAAGCAGTTGAAAAAGGAGAAATAGATTTTCTCAGATATAAAAGTTATTTGAATATAATGGAGGGAGATGACCGGAAGTACAGGTGAATCAAATAATTTGCTTTTTAAGCTTATCTTTATATGATCAGGCCGATTAACATTTTATGCATATGAGAAGAATTCTTATAATTGTTTACTCAGCAGTTCTGATAATAGTTCTCGCAAATTACATCTACTATAAAGGGCTGTATAATAAGCAGTTAAATTATATTATAGAATTACTTGACAGGCAGGTACAGATTGTCGGATTATCAGTCGATAATATTAATAACGGGTTTCTGAGTGATTTAAATCAGATAAGTTTTTCTGAGGATTTGGCACAATTTTTTACAAACACCGACAATCGTTACAGGGCCAGCGAAAGCATGAAACTCTTCTTTTCAAAATATCAGGAATTTGTTACAGGGATAAAATTTTATGATAACAATAAAAATGAATATACATTAAAGAAAGATACTGAAACTGAAACAGGTGCATGGCTTGAACAAACTTTTATTCTTCATGTTCAGGACGAAATATTCATGATGGAAAAACTCGTTCAGGAGAATAGAAAATTCAATTATTACCTTCCGGTTATTGACAGGAGAACAAATGGAATAATCGGAAATATTGTTGTTACTGTAGATTATCAGAAGTATTTTGGTGAAATTTTCACAGAGTTTAATCTAAAGGATTATCAGTGGCAGTGGGTTGTAAGTGATTCGGGAGAAGTGATTTACGACAACAGTTTAAACAAGATTGTGTACTCCCAGTTGGATGCAATAACAGAAAGTATTGTTGGAGGATCAGTTGAAAACATTATCCATAAAGCAACTATTGCTGGTCAGCCGAGGGAGATAATATCATCCTATTATTCCACTCAGCTTCTTCAGAGAAATCTAGGATTGGTATTTTCTGCCCCCACAGATTTTTTTCAGAAGTACATTATCAGAAACTCATTGTTCATTGTCCTGGGGACTTTATTTCTTATTCAGATCATTATTTATGTTTTCTGGAAGTTTCTGAAATCTGAAAAAACTGAAAAAGACAGATTAAACGCCTCAGAAAAGATGCTGTTCAAACTAATTGAAGAGATGCCTGTCGGAGTAATAATTCATAATAGGAACAGAGAGATCATTAAGGCAAATAAGGTAGCAGCAAGTCTTTATTCTTATGCGAATGAAGCAGAGATGCGGGGCAAAATATTCCCCGAAGCAAATATACCTGACGATAGTGATTATTATTCAAAAAACCTGGGTGGTACATTTAATCCCGATCAGTTTGTAATAATTAAGAAGGAGATTGGTGAGCTTGTATTATACAGGAACAGCATACCTGTATCTTTTATGGGTGAAGAGGCCAACATGGAAATCCTGATCGATGTTACATTACTTGAATCAGCCCGAAAACAGGAAGCCAAAGCAAATGTCGCCAAATCTGAATTTCTCGCAAGGATGAGTTATGAGATCAGAACGCCATTGAATGGAATAATTGGGATGACAGATGTGCTTAAAAGGTATTCACTGGCACCTGAAATATCTGATATTGTAAACCTTCTTCAGCGTTCAACTGAGGTGCTGTTAAGCATAATTAATGATATTCTTGATTTTTCGCGTATTGAATCAGGCAGGATGATACTTGATGAAGTTCCATTTAATTTAAGAGAAGAGATCAGTTATTGCATTGACTTGGCTAAAACAAATATTATCCAAAATGATCTTAATCTGGTCTGGACTGTTGATGATAATGTTCCTGAGAGTATTATTGGGGATCCTTTCAGACTCAGACAAATTCTGACAAATCTTATTAACCATTCCATTAAAAATACTGAAAAGGGCGAGATACGCTTGAAATGTATTCTCAAAAGCAGCAAGAATGGAATAATTTATCTTGGTTTTGAATTGCTCGACACAGGCTTAAGTTTTAATAAAGCAGCATTAAAAAAGATCTTCGGAGATTTTGTGGATATTGAATCAAAAGCATTCAAGAACAGAGATGAATCAGGATTTGGCACAATCCTTTCCAGGCAACTAATTGAATTGATGAGTGGCGAACTTTCTGCAGTAAGTCCTTCTGGCCTGTCCGGTGACCTGGGGACAAAAATCTCCTTCACAATACTTACCTATTCGAATGACAGGCAGGTTAAAGACCTTTCCCTTCTCAAAATAACTTCATTTAAGAATATCAGGACCCTTGTAATACAGGGGCAACAAACCCGGGATGAGGAAGTATTATCCGTTTTTCACAAAATGGGTCTTAATATTTCAGTTACAACTTTTCTCAAGACTACGGTTAGCCAGATAAAGCTGAACATGAAATATCCCGACGATAAATATAATCTTGTTGTGATCTTTGACGATGAGGAACTTGACGGATTTGAAGTTGCGCGGGGATTGTGGGATAACAATCTCTCTTCTCATTTCATCATTATTATGGTAAGTTCTAATGACAGGAAAGGAAATTTTATGAAGTGCATTACCCTGGGTATAGATCATTATCTTGTAAAACCATTTGAGTTAAATGAGTTAATGACAACTGTAAGGAACAGCTTCCCTTATATAGAGGATATTTCACAATCAGTTGATATTGATACTGTGAGAAATAATTTAAGCATCCTGATTGTTGAGGATAATAAAATGAATCAGAAAGTTATAGGTACAATGCTTAAAAGCCTTGGATATCATTATGATCTTGCTGATGATGGATATTCGGGATATATCCAGGCTAAGATCAAAAAATATGATCTGATATTCATGGATCTCTTTATGCCTGAGATGGATGGATTCGAGTCGACACAAAAAATCCTCGAATATGATAAGTCGGTACTTATTGTGGCATTTACGGCTGATAATATGCCCGAATCAAGAAGAAAGGCTGAACTTGCAGGTATTAAGGATTTTATAACTAAACCTGTAAGGGTAGAAGAGCTGAAAAAGCTTTTTGCCAAATACTTTTCCCTTTAAAAAGATCATTTTTACCATTTGTAATTACGGAATTATGTAGTGATGATGGCTGATAAGAAAATTGATGTGAGAAGATTTCTGGAACTAGCAGAAAGTATTCCAGTTATAGATGTCAGGTCTCCTTCAGAGTTCAATGCCGGACATATTCCGGGAGCTTTTAACGTTCCGATTTTTAATGATAAGGAGAGAGAGGCTGTTGGGATAAAATATAAAAAGGAAGGCAGACGAGCTGCCATTCTTGAGGGTCTTACATATACCGGACCGGGAATGTCCTCTAAACTTACAGAAGCATTGGAAATAGCTGTCAGAAATCAACTTTTAGTACATTGCTGGAGAGGAGGCATGAGGTCAGAAGCAATGGCCTGGCTCTTTTCATTAGGCGGCATTGATGTTGAAGTACTAGAGGGCGGATATAAGTCATACAGGCATCATATTCTTGATACTCTCTCTTCTAAGCGGAAAGTGATTGTTCTTGGTGGTATGACAGGAAGCAGCAAGACACATATACTTAAATATCTTAAAGAGAAAGGAGAACAGGTTGTTGATCTTGAGGGACTTGCTAACCATAAGGGCTCTGCATTCGGCGCATTGGGCCAGCAGCCTCAGCCATCTTCTGAGCATTTTGCAAATATTTTGTATAATGAATGGAAGACTTTTGACAAGAACAAGGTAATCTGGATTGAAGATGAAAGCAGAAATATAGGTACAGTATTTATACCTGACATATTTTATTCAAATATGCAGGATACCTATGCAATTGTTCTTATTATGGATATAAAAACCCGGTTACCCCGGCTTTTAGAGGAGTATACAACTTACCCTGCAGAATTGCTGAAGGCCTCAATAAACAGGATAAGCAAACGTCTTGGAGGTGGTAATACCCGGGATGCAATTATTTCTGTCGAAGCAGGGGATTTTTCAAAGGCAATTGAGATAACTCTTTCTTACTATGATAAAGCGTATAGATTTGGGTTAAAGAAAAAGAACAGTGATAAGGTAATTTATGTAGAAACTGATTCTGATGATATTGCTGCAAATTCCCTTATAGTAATGAATGCAGCTAATAAAATTGTCTGGTAGTCAGACTCATTTATTGCTTTTTAACTTCTGTTGAATCCACCCATTTGTAAACCTTATCAGACCTCCTGAGAATATCAGGGGTCTTTATTGAGCACAGGTCTCCCTTAAGTGCTTTTTCAGTCACTTTAAGGTCAACACGGATCTCATCTGCAATATATTCGACTACTCCAGTCGTAGGTCCTGATATAAGTATTGTATCTCCTTTGTTCAGGTCACCGTTCTCAAGTTTGATCTCAGCAACATTAAGTCTGGTAAAATAATTTGTAATTTTACCTATATATAGTTTTCTCTTTGTTGCACTTGAACCATAGTTTGTATTCCATTCTCCGATCTTCTGTCCAAGATAATACCCGTTCCAGAAACCCCTGTTAAATACTGTGGAAAGCCGTTTTTTCCATAATTCAGTTTTCTCTTGGCTGTAGGTTCCATCTTCTATAGCCCTCACTGCTTCATCATAGCAAGATGAAACCTCTTTTACATATTCTGATGAACGGGCTCTTCCTTCTATTTTCAGTACTCTAACCCCTGACTCTATTAATTTATCAAGAAAGCCAATAGTGCAGAGATCCTTTGGAGACATTATGTATTCATTATCAATTTCAAGTTCATAACCCGATTCTTTTGATGTGACTATATACGATTTGCGACAAGTCTGGTAACATTCACCTCTGTTTGCAGATTTATTGTTCTCATGCAGACTTAAATAACATTTTCCCGAAATTGCCATGCACAAAGCTCCATGAGCAAACATCTCAATCTTAATAAGATCTCCCTTTGGTCCCCTTATATCCTGCTTCAGTATTTCATTGTAAATATGTCTTACCTGGTCAATGTTTAATTCCCTGGCCAGGACAACAACATCAGCCCAGCGGGAATAAAACTTTAATGATTCGATATTAGTTATATTCAATTGTGTAGAAAGATGAACTTCAAGGCCTTTAGAGAAAGCATAATGGATAACAGCCAGATCGGAAGCTATAACTGCAGATATTCCACTCTCAGCTGCCGTGTCAATTAGTCTGCGCATCTGTGCTATTTCATGATCAAATACTACTACGTTTACAGTAAGGTAGCTTTTAATACAATTTTCCTTGCAGAGCAAAGAAATCTTTCTAACGTCCTCAAGAGTAAAATTATTTGATGAGGCTGCTCTCATATTGAGTTGTTCTGCTCCAAAATACACAGAGTCAGCACCACCCTGAATTGCTGCTACCAGGGATTCATATGACCCGGCAGGAGCCATAATTTCAATATCTTTTCTATCCATAAAAAGTTGCAAATAATTTGATTAGATTTTTTCCTTGTCCATCATGATCCTTATACAAGAACCCTTTCCAACCTCTGATTGTCTGACAAAAATTTTACCATTGTGATATTCTTCAATTATGCGCTTAGCCAGAGATAGTCCAACTCCCCATCCTCTCTGCTTTGTTGTGAATCCCGGGTTAAAAATTTTATTAAAAGCGGATTTTGGAATTCCCTTGCCTGTATCTGAAATATCTACAAATGCATTTTTTTGTGTTTCAGAAATTCGGATTGTGATCTTTCCGGTTCCTTCCATCGCATCAATTGCATTCTTTGTAACATTTTCAATGACCCATTCAAACAGAGCAGAATTTACAGGAACACGAATTTCATCATCCGTGTCGTATTCGTTTACAAATATGACTTTTGATGACACCCTGGATTTCAGATAATCAACAGTACGGGAAATAATTACAGCAATATTCTCAACAGATAATGAAGGTTTGGATCCTATCCTTGAAAACCGTTCAGTGACTTTTTCCAGTCTTTCTACATCTCTGGCAAGTTCCTGTGTAATTGAAATCTCCGGATGTTTGTGCTGCAGTATTTCTATCCAGCCTGAAAGAGATGAAGTGGGCGTTCCAAGCTGATGAGCAGTTTCTTTTGACATAGCGACCCAAACCTGGTTCTGATCAGCTTTTCGTGACGAGTTGAAGGCGAGGTATGAAACGAGTATGAACAGGATAATTATACCTAGCTGAACGTAAGGGTAGTAGATCAGCATTGTTAGTATGATACTGTCTTTATAATGAATTAAATTATAGTGGCCATTCTCAAGATCAACAACTATTGGCTCATTTTGACCGCGGATCTTGTTTAATTTCTTTTTAAGGTATTCTGGATCCTCAATTCTACCGGTATCAAAGTTTCTCCCCGAGATTATACTACCTGATTCGTCTGTAAGAATAACAGGAACCGTATTGTTATTTTCAATGATAGTAGAAAGAAAATCAACATTCTGACTGGTGTCAGATAAGGATACCAGTCGGGTGGCTTCTGCCCATAGTCCAACATTTTCCCTTTCCTCTAATTTTAATTTCCGGACAAGATTTTCAGTATATATAAGAGAACTCATACCGATTAGTACTGCAAAAAGAAGCAGGAAAAGCTTCCACAGGGTTTTATTGTTATAAATGGTCAATATGATTTTCTTTTGGTTTATTCTTTCATCTGCTTCTGATCTTTCCGCATTATATTAAGATATTATTTCTTTTTTAGCAGGCTCCTGATCATTTTTCCCTTTTTTTCGTCTGGTGGCTTTGTATTTATATCTGTACTATCAGATTCTTCCCAACTTATCCTGAACCGAGTTTTCTTTTCAACTGGTCGGGCTTTGACAGAAGTATCGCTTTTATTCAAGCTGTATTCTTCATTAAAGATAGACTTAAGTATTTGTCTTTCAGCCTTAATATTATTCTTTACCTGACTGCTTGCTGCTTTCAGGTCGTACCCTACTTTAACGTTGTTCCCTTTGCTTTCAATTCTGAGTAATATGGAAGTCCTGCCAAGTCCGTCATCTTCTACTACCCCGAATTCTGAAATATTGCTTTTATTTTTACTTCTTTTTTTACTTAATATTTCCGATAACAGCATTTTTACATGATACTCATAATCATTATTAAAACTGTGTTTTCCATTAACTGACAGATCAACAGCAGTAGACTTGACATCCATTTGGGGGATATAGAGGAAGTTATTCCTTATAAAAAAATCATTTTCAAGCTGTTCAAAGTGGATATTTTCAAGTTCTGAAAGTTCAACAAATGACGAGAGTCGTTTTACCGGGTAAAAGTTGATAAGAGCCCCATCAACAATAAGATACTTCCCCTCAGCAGTAATTGATTTTATATGAGGATTAAACAGAGAGTCCATAGGTAAAAGAATTGAAAGGTTTCCTGAAAGTATTCCTGCAATATTTTCAGATTTGAGAAAATCCTGTCCAAAGTTATGAAATGTCTTAAAAGCATTATTAATATCAATATTTTTTAAGTTAAAAACTCCTTTTGTAATAAAAGATCTATTTACATTTTGAACAATAAAACCATTACCAGAGATAATGCCATTTAATGATAACATATTTAAGGAACTAAATGTCAGAATTCTGGGCTTATAATTTAATCTGCCTGTTATTTTTGATGATGAGAATGTTTTATAGTTCAGAGTATCAATTTTAAAATTTATATCAAGTTTTAATTCTCCGGGTAAATTGATTGCTTTCTTCTCAGCAGAAGATGCCTGTGTTATCTGAGATTTGTTAAGGAAAACTTCAGGAATTAATTTGTTAAAAGAGATATCGGCTGATGCAATCATTTGAACGGGTCGGCCTGCAAGCCATTCAGGAAGATTCTGAAATTCCCCGTCAACCTTTATATCTTGTCCCCTGTAAGTAAAACTAAGGTTGTCAGTTCTGATATTATCGGATGCCCGTAGATTGCCATTTACATTACTAAATAACATATTATTATCCTCCCAACCTAAAGTAAAAGAGTCAAAGACAAGATCGGCTTCAGGTTTGATATCAATAATATTGTTCAAAGTAATTTTTCCCTTTGGCCAGAAATCAGTTGAAACATTCATATCAGCATATACAGAGCCTCCGGACGCCGATATGCTATTCAAGCCAAAAAATTCTTTTAATTCGCCAGGATAAACCCTGCCTCTTAAAAGTATTTCAGTTCGCGGATTGTTAAATCCGGATAATGCTGCTGATCCTGAGTACTCTGACGATCCGAGATTTAACTTCAGATCCTTTATTAATATCTTACTTGTGTATGAATTGTTTCCTGAACCATTCGAATAGTATCCGGCAAAAGACATATTGCTTATTGCCAGATCTGATTTTCTGTTTAAGATATTCCCCTCATTTAACTGAAAGCTGATCTCAATATGAGGATTACTTGTTTTGTTCAGGGGGCCTTTTATTTTGCAATCAATAGCTAAGACCCCTGTAGGGATATAAACAGAAAATAAATTCAGATATTTTTCCGGCAAAAATTTACTGATTTCAGATATGTCAGTATTATGCCCTGAAATGTTCAAATCAAGAGTATTATCTGATGAGATGGATCCATTAAGACTGAAATCGTTGTTTTCAAAAGACAGAGAACCTTTTCTAAAATTAATTCCATTCTTTGTGCTTTGCAATGTTAAATCAATTTCGGATTCAATTGAATTTGATAATGAAGTATTATTGAGTCTGAAAGTTAAAATTTCAAGATCTGCACCTGCGGAAAAGTCAATATTCTGACCTGCTATCCTGCTTTTTAGCTTCCCGTTATTAATAATTCCTGAAATTATAAGCCTGGCCGATAGATTATTGTAATAAACATTTATATCATTCAGATTTATTTTATTAAGATCAATAATCACATTTTTACCGTTTGTTTCTCCTTTTATGGCAGATATTTCATAATTTACAAGACCCTGAGAGTCAGCAAATAAGTTTACTTTCCCATCTCTGGCACTGATCTTTTCAATATCAAAATTACCTTTAATAATCTCAGTAACTTTAAATTCCACCAGAACAAATCTTGCTGAAAACAAGGTGTCGGTATTTAAACTTTTGAATGCTGTTGAATTAAACTCGGATGAGGAATGAACCAGAACATTTTTCAACTCGAGAGAGGCTCTGGGAAATTTTCTCAGGAATGACAGTCTGAAAGACCCTACCTCGAGTTTTGTTGATATGTTGTTATTGACTGACTTAAGGATTATACCGGAAACCTTATCCTGCAAAAGGAAGGAGACGAATATAAGGATGGCGGTTAATAATACAAAAATTAAGGCAAAATATTTAATTATTCGGGGTAGTAGTTTCATATAGTGTGACCTGTGACAGTCAGTCTTTTTAAAAGAGTGACAAAATTACTTCATTTGAGCAGGAAGGATAAGTCATCATCTTGTCCTAATTCCATTGGTAAAGTTCCTCTTCTGAAAACTCTGAGTTTCTTTGGTCCGCGAAGAATGATTTTGTTGCTTTCGCGTAACAGCATTGTTCCTTCACGTAATCCTGCGACAAAAATATCAGGGTTAATTTCAACAAATTCTTCGATTCTCTGTTCCCTTGTTTCGCCGGCGTGTCCAGCAGGATTGGAATCCACGAAATGCGGATTAATCTGGAAAGGGATAAGATTAAAAGCTTCAAATGAATCAGGCTCAACGACGGGCATATCATTTGTGGTTCTGATTGTCGGGCAAGCAACGTTTGAGCCTGCACTCCATCCGATATACGGAGTGCCGGAAAATACTTTTTCCCTGACAATATCAATAAGTTTATTTTCACGGATCATTTTCAGGAGTTTCCACGTATTCCCTCCTCCTACAACTATTACAGATGCATCCTTAACCGCTGAAACCGGATCATTAAATCTGTGAATAGAAATTATATCATGTCCTATTTCCCGGAACCTCTCCGATACTTTTTCTTCATAATTGTCAAAGGAAAAAGTAACCGCAGCATAAGGGATGAATAGTGCCTTTAATGGCTGAGAACCAAGGAATTCCCTTATGTAATCCTTAGGGTAGTCAAGATATGGCTCCCCAGCATTAGTCGAATTACTTATCAGTAAAAGGCGCATATATTCTTATTTAAGTAAAACATATAAAATATGGATTCTGTGATCTTATCCGGAATAGTTTTTTACGACAATTTCGGAAGAGTTAACAGGATTAATATTTTGTCATTCTGATTTCATGTTTTTGTTATTAGCTCAGTTACCTGCGCTTAATTACGCAGGGAACTTCTATATTAAATTATCTTAATACTATGATCTTATGATTAATAGGGTTATTATATAAATGAATAATATGGAATGAATTATTTAATATGTTAAATAATAAAACTTTACCACTTAATACCTCGCCTGTTTCAGTAATAATTTTTATAACTTCATTAGCCATGTATGTCCCAGTTACTCCGGGAAGCACACCGAATAATCCCACTTCCGAGGGGAGTGGATTTTTATAGTTACGTCCGGCAGGTTCCGGATTATAACATCTGTATGTAGCTCCTCCTTTGAAGTTGAAAACGGAAACAACTCCTTCGTATTTATAAATTGAACCGTGTACCATCGGCTTATTAAGAATAATACAGGAATCATTGATGAGGTACCTTGTTTCGAGGTTATCTGTACTATCAACGATTACATCAAAGTTTTTCAGAATATCAAGTGAATTTGAAGCATCTAATCGTAGATTGATTATTTCGAATTCTGAAAATGAGGTTAAATGTTCAAGTCGGTTTTTTGCTATTATTGATTTGAGTTTTCCGACATCTGATGTACCATATAGTACCTGTCTTTGAAGATTTGATTCATCGACCTTGTCATATTCCATTATAGAAATATTTCCAATTCCAGCTACTGCAATCCTGACCACTGATCCCTATTTCCGGGATCATAATCTGCTTGTTGTAACGTCTTAACTCACGCTGTGAGAGAACCCGGGATTCCATTAAATTATTTTGGATGTTATAAATGCAAATATACAGAAGGGAAGTCAAAGAAAAAAAGCAACTGTTAGTGCTCAATTAAAAGATTACCTGAATTGTGTAATTATTGAAATAACATTTTTTTACCTTTAAGGGTTTGTTGATGATCTCATAAAAAATCAGATAATGCTGGTACGGAGGATTGTTTCACTATTATTTTCAATAGGTTTTATTCTTGTCCTGTCTGCTAGTTTATACTCGCAGAATCCGGAGAAATTAATTTCTACATTAAGTCAGGGAGCAGCTTCCAAAACAATTTCAACAGATGGAAAAATAAGGCCTGTACCTCAAAGTATTGGGCAGGCAAGTGTTATTGGATTATTCACTGCGAATAAGCTTCGATTACAACAGGGTTTTCTTCAGCCTGTAAAATTCGGAGGACCTTCATTTGTTTTTGGAAGAGCAACTATGAAAGGCAGTATTTACCCTAATCCATTTACAGGTATGATTGTAATTACTCTGGAAAATGAAGCTGGTGAGAATCTCGACATTAGTTTGACGGATATGCAGGGAAGGTTGGTTTATAATCAGAATTTTACATATACCAAACACCTTAATCTGAACCTCCATTCTGTTCAGCCAGGGATTTATTTAATAAAAATCAAAGACGGTAACAGGCAAATGGTAAAAAAAGTCATGAAGAGTGATAAATGAAAATTACCTGTTTATTAAATGCAGGCACAATTAAATCAAAATCAGGAGTATGAGGATTTATTCTTTGCCAAAAAATGAGGGACCATAATAAACTAAAATAGTTACTTATTGATGAAAAAGATTCTGATTATTTTATCTCTTTTTGTTTCTTATCCCCTGATATTAAGAGGTCAGCAGGTTTTTCTTGATATCGGAAAGAATATATCTTCTTTTAATTATAAAGATTCCCGGGGTGATACTCCTGATAATCTTTATGGAAGCACTCATGTTTTTTTGGAATTGGGGTACCATACAGTTTCGCCTGTAAGGCGATTAAATTATTCGGCAGGACTATCCTACAATGGATATGGTGCCAGGGGCAGTGACGGGCCACTTGGAAATTATTTTGATTGGGATGTTAATTACCTCGGATTAAACCTGGGTATTGATTATGAGGTGTATAAACAGAGATTTACCTACAACTCACTGAGCGATCTTTCGCTTTACCTCAAAATTTCCGTTGCCCCAGAACTATTGATCTATGGAACACAAACATTGAACAATAATGTATATGATCTGATTGGAGTAGAACAATTTAAATACCCGTTATTATTTGTAAGGGGTGGTGGAGGAATCAGATATTCAGTAACAAGAATAATTACCATCTATTTTGAATATATGGGAGGAAAGGGTTTTCCGGTAAAATTCGGTGATTCTGAAGATAAAGAAAGACTCAGAATTAACGGACATAATTTTGGAATTGGGTTATTAGTAAATCTTCCTGAATATAAAGCATGGAGATAATTCTCCTGAGAAACCACATTGATTTGATGAAGAGCCAATTCCTACAACGGGGATGTAGAAGAAATCAGGGAGCAAGAGGGTGGATTATTTAAATAATTAAACCATGAAAAAGTCAGTATTTATCGCTTTGTTTCTGATGTTTATGTTGAAACTTTCAGGACAATCGCATGGAATTACCTATCAGGCAGTTATAATAAATGCAGATGCACAGGAGATTCCCGGAGTTGATATTAATGGTAACTATATGCCTGAGCAACCTTTGGTTGTGCGTTTTACAATACAGGATGAAACTGAGGTTATAGAATATCAGGAGGAACATATAACCAGAACAGATGCCTTTGGAATGATAAACCTGACTATTGGTGAAGGTACTGTTACGGGATTGAGTCCTGTAATTTTTTCAGAAATTGAATGGGATGGAACGCAAAAGGACTTAAAAGTGGAAATAAGCCTTGGTGAGTTAGCAGGTGAATACACTGAATTAAGTTTTCAGAAATTACTCTTTGTTCCATACGCTTTCCATCGTAATATTACTGCGACAGGGACACTTATGGTTGATGGCGCAACAACACTCAGAAATTCACTTGATGTCACAAATAATAGTCCGACATATTTATCCGGTAGTTTAACAGTTAATCAAAATAGTTCACTGAATGGCCAGGTAACAATAACTGCAGATGTAAATGGCAGTGATGATAAGTATACTTCATATCCTCTGAGGGTTGAGGGTAGTAACCAGGGTATAGGGATTCGCATTGACGGATCAAGAAATGCCAGTAACAATTATATAACATTCTGGGATTCTGATGGAATCCAGGGCAGGATTGAAGGTCAGACATCAGATGATTTATTATCGGAACCTCAGTATATTTTTGATCAGTCATTGTATGCAGCCCAAACCATCGTTCAGGCAGCAAATGTTGCAATAGCAGCATCAGCTGCGATCTTAGACCCGGGTAATGTAGCTATAGAGGCAGCCAATACGGCAGCTCTTATTGCTGAAATTACTGCTTATAACGTATTTGCATTTTCCAACCTGGGAGTTACCTATGAGTCAGGGGCCGGAGATTATGCTGAATGGCTGCCAAGATTATATCCTGAGGAGAATATTGATTATGGTCAGATCGTTGGAGTATATGGCGGGAAAATATCAAAAGAAACGGAGAGATCTGATATGGTAATGGTTGTGTCAAAGGCACCTGTCATTCTGGGCAACATGCCTCCTGACAGCATAGGTGAGTCTTTATGTGAAAAAGTTGGTTTTATGGGACAGGTACCTGTCTGGGTAATAGGAAAGGTTGATAAGGGTGATTTTATTATACCTTACCGGAGTGGAAGTGGATTTGGAAAAGCAGTTGCTCCGGAGAATTTAACAATTGAGATGATGGGCTCAGTAGTTGGAAGAGCCTGGTCATCAGCAGATAATAAGCAGGTTAATCTTATTAATACGGTAATTGGGATAAAAAGCAACGAGTGGGTCGGGTTTTTAAAATCAAATCAGGAGGAGATTGATTCTTTAAAGGAAGAAATACGGTTACTTAAATCGCAGATTGACAGGTCATCTGATATACTGGCACAACTTGTACCAGGTTATAAAGAAGCAATGGAAAATAATACTGCTCTGTTGAAAGATGAACCATCAGACAACCAACATGAGAAAAGTTATGGTATCGATACAAAGACTATTGCAACGGCAGCATCATCCCGGCTTATGACCAGAGCGACGGTACTTGAGGGATTTGTTAAAGCAGGTCAGTTGTTAAAGGCACAGGGTGTTGATATAGATAAAAACCCCTTTTACTCAAAACTTAACTCCGATTCTGAATACAGGGAAAAAGTTATTAAGCAGATTATGGGTGCTTATAACAGGCAGTGATAAAATAATAAAGACAGGAAATCACGAGCCTTGCTTAAAAAGAAACAAATTAATTGCTGGTGGTCGGCATTATGTAACAATAAGTACGTAAAGAATTTAAATACACTAATTTATCTTTACGTACTTATTACAGTTTAGTAAACTTAGACTCTGAAGGTGCTGTAAATTGCCTGCATTATTTAGAAGGGCAATTTTTTACCTGGCGAAAATCAGTCGTTAAATGTAAATGCAACTCCTATTTCGAAAGGATAAAGATCATAGCCCCCTGGACCTTTCCCGTTACGGAATAGTGGATTCATATAATAAGTTCCATATAACTGAAAATTCTCATATCCTACCCGCGCGGTTACGCCATACCTGAGCATGTTTAAGCTGAAATCACCATTTGATTTTACTTTTTGTCCATCCTGATAAACCATCTTTGTATGTGAGCCAAGCTTAACAGCACCGATGGGTCCTGCTGCGATATTTAAATGGTTATTATCAACCGGTATCTGCATCTCCAGCATAAATGGGACAGTCAGGTATGTAGTAGCAAGTTTTGACTTTTCAAGATCATCAACAGATGGAAGCTCCTCAATTATTCCATTAACACCTTTAAGAATATTGTTATTACCATCGAATTTGTAGTTATTCCAGTTTATTCCAAGGCCGGTAACAAACCCTATGTGCCTGGTTAATCCTAAACTTAATTGAGCAAAGTTGATGTTGAAATTAGATGATTTACTTGAATGAAGAGTCATGTAATCAATACCTGTTGGCAGTACAAGGCTTTTATCGGATGTCACATAATTATTAAATCCAAACTCTATGCCTGACCAGTGTCCCTTAAATCTGTTTCTGTTTCTGGAGCGATTTTTTTCATTATCCTTTTCATCCTGATCCCATTCATCATCATCTGAGTACCTCTCGAAGTTGAATTTTTTTCCTTCAAGTGATTCCAGGATATTCAATCCTCTGTTCCCCATTCTGATATTAATTGCTGAATCTCTTTCTTCCACACTAAGCAATTCATTTCCTACTGAAACCCTCGTGTTTTGATCTGATTTTATCTCCGTCCCATCATGGTTAGCGTTTCGGTTTTCAGCGGATGCTTCCTGGCTGAATCCCTGAACAATTATTGCAGTGAACAATATTATAACTCCGAACTTTTTCATTTTAGTAAGTTTTAAATTATTACTCTTTTCAAAGATGGGACGGAAAGGGGTGTAAAAAAGTTACGGAAGAGGTTCAGTTTTTTTAACAGGAGCATTAAAAGTCAATAATTTTGAACTGAATTGTACTGATTGCAGTTCCCCCTTCACATTATTAGTCTTTTCAAGAGCCATGTCCCATCCAAGAAGTTTATTAAGTCCTGTTACCCCGGCTTCAGCAAGTTCATAACCTTTGATCGGGCTATCTGCAGAAGTGTTTTCTCCAAGGACTCTTGTCCTGAATGTTTTTGCCATGAATTTGTTTATTCTGCTTCTTTCATCCTCCACATCGGGACTGAGCATAATAATATCAGATGAAACCAAAGTCATACCCTGATTACTACCGGTTATTTTTATTACGCTGTGTAAAGGGATCTTGCTAATTGGGATTTCCTGAAATGGATAATTTCTGACCAATGTATCGGATTGATCTGCTTCAGTAGGTCCATCATTATCAGACAAGTACCTACTCTGTTCGCCAGAAATTAAATGCCTTGTATTATTCCGAACCTGGGATCCAGTTTTATTCTCTGCAATGATACTTTCCGTCTTAATACCAGAGGATGAGCTCTTAAACAATGAATCAACCACTATTCCCTGGGCACTGTTTTCAATTATATCAGAGGGATTCCGGGGTACTGAAATATAGGTAATAATGATTAACACAATGGCAGCTGCAGAACTTAATCCAATGGCTGACAATTGTATAATTCTTCGAGCAAAAGTCTTTTTTAAGAGCTTGGTTTTGTTTTTGAAGGGGATAATAACAGGATAGATTTTTGTCTTAAGTATTAAATCAAATGTTTTCCTTCTGTCTGAATCCTGATCAATAATCTGATTAAGTTCTGTGAGTTGTTCCTTTGAGAGGTCATTCTCTAAATAAGCAGCACAAAGATATTCGAACTGGGATTCAGGAATGTCAGCAGTTGATTTAAACAGACTTTTTTTGTCAGGGAATGAATTCTGGGAAGGGCTGATATTATAAGCTGATAGCTCACTAAATTCATTCCTGAGATCGGGATTCTCATTTAGAAAATGTGTCACCATCTCTTCCTGGCTCTTGTTCAGATTACCATCTAACCAGTCAATAAGCCAAATTTCATAATTTGATCTGTCGATTTGCATGGCTATATAACTGTTTCAATTTTTCCGATGTAGTTTTTTAACGCAATACGGCCTCTGTAAATATTTATTTTTACCTGGGCTTCACTGAAACCTGTGATATCTCCTATTTCTTTGTAGCTGTATCCTTCATAATCCCTTAACATTACTGAAGTTTTCAGTTGTTCCGGCAACCGCTCCAGTGCTTCTTGAAGAATTTCACTTAGATCACTGTACTGAGATTCATGTATCATTTCCTTTTCATGAGAAAGTTCAAGAGCTGTAATTCTCTTCTCCTTTCTGATAATATCAATCATAGTATGATATGCTGTTGAAAATAACCATGATTTAACTACTGGATACTCAATTTCTGTTACATGCCTCCAGAGCTTCTCATAACTGTCCTGAACGATATCATTTGCCCTGTCTTCATCCCTGAGATTACCCCGGATGAAGCGGTAAACTGAATCGGCATATTCTTCAACAGACCTGTTATATTCCTTAACTGTCATAATCCTGATTACAGAGCAAAGACGGTTGAAATATCGAAAAGTTACAATAAAAATAGATTTAAAGAAAAACGAAATAAAAAAAAAGAAGTAATCTTGATGATGGATTATTGGAAAGGCGGATAATATATTGACATCATTATGAAAAAAACATCAATTCCGTTCAGGATAAAAGCAACGGTTTCAGTAATAAGCGGGTTGTCATTCTTGATGATTTCTTGTAACCACAGCAAAAAAAAGGAGGAAGATAAAAAGTTAAACATATTATTTGTGCTGGCTGACGATCTGAGGTGGAATTCACTTGGTTGTATGGGAAATTCAATTCTCCGGACGAAGAATTTAGATGCTTTGTCGGAGAATGGAATTTTGTTCACAAATGCAAGGGTTACCACATCAATAAGTATGGTAAGCAGGGCAACATTACTTACCGGACAGTACATGAGCAGGCATAATATCAGGGAATTTGGCACAGCCTTAAGTGAGGAAGCTTTCAGTATGACCTATAATTGTATTCTTAGGAAGGCAGGATACTGGACCGGTTTTGTTGGTAAATATGGAATTGGTAAAATAAGGGAGAGTGATTTTGATTTCAGCACTGAATATGAATCAAAACATTGGTTCCCAGGTGAGAATGGAGATTCCGTTCATGTTACAGAAAAAAACGCCAGGGATGCTTTGAATTTTTTAAAGAACCGGCCAAAGGAGAAGCCCTTTTTGCTGTCATTAAGTTTTTTTGCTACTCATGCCCAGGATAATCATCCAGCCCAATACAGGTACCAGCCAGAAAGTGAAATCTATTATCGCGATGATACTATCCCTGTACCGGAAACTGCTTCTGATGAGTATTTCAAATCTCTGCCATATTTTCTTGCCACCGATGCAAACGAAGGTAGGATTCGCTGGCATAGGAGGTTCGACACTCCCGAGAAATACCAGAAATACATGAAGGCTTATTATCGTATGCTTACTGAAATGGATCTTGCAATAGGGCAAATTGTTTCTGAATTAAAAGCACAGGGAGTATATGAAAATACAGTGATAGTTTTTATGGGAGATAACGGGTATTTTCATGGAGAACATGGCCTTGCTGATAAATGGTATCCTTATGAGGAGTCTATAAGAGTACCATTAATCGTGCATGATCCACGGTTTAAAGCTAAGAGCGGAGGGTTGATAATAAATGAATTTGTACTTAATATAGATATAGCACCTACAATTCTCGCTGCAGCAGGGCAGATGATCCCAGATGTTATGCAGGGAAAGGATTTTTCAAAACTTTATCTGGAGAGGAAGCCAGTAGAATGGAGAAAAGAATTTTATTATGAACATCCTTTTGTAACAAATGAGGAGAGAATTCCATCTTCGGAGGCAATTGTCACACATACTGAAAAGTATATTGTGTGGCCACATTATAATTATGAGGAATATTTCGACCTCACTAATGATTTACTAGAAAAGTACAATTGTATCAATGATCCGGTCTATACTGATAAAATCAAGGATATAAAAAAGCGGTTTGCAGTAGTGAAAAGAATGGCTGAATAGTATCCTGGATATAATAAAGCTATACTATTAGCTTTGACCCTTAAGAGAAGTGAAATTCAGAATAACTCAGGTGAAGTCATTTACCTATTTTAAGGAGACTCATTATTTCGGATATAGTTATTATTGTTTAACTTGTATAAAAATAATATTTCAGGGCAATTTCATATCAGTTATGAAGCGATTTGCAACACTGACTACTAGTATTATATGCTGTATTTGTTCTTTAACAGCTCAGCAAAGAATCAATCAGAGAGTAAAGATTTTTGAGACATGGATTTTCTCTGAAAGTAAATTAGAGAGACTTAATGGTGTATTATATGAAGTAAAGGATTCTTCAATTTTTATTTCAGATTCAAAGCAAAAACAGGATTATATAACAGGCAATTTGAGATTGACGGAAATCTCGTATAAGAATATTGACCTTTTAAAAACAAGAAGATTAAATAATTTCAGAAATGGAGCAATTATAGGTTCAGTCATAGGGGTTGGAGGAACAATCTTGTTTGTTAATGTTATGGCTGATGGTCTTGACTTTGATGAGAAAGAATATGCCTGGGGATTATTTATTTCCGGAGCGGCATTAATTCCTCTCGGTGCTGGTATTGGAGCAATTGCTGGTGCTGCAAGCTTGAAGAGGTTTAATATTAATGGGAACTATGATGTTTTCAATATTCACAGGAGCAGACTGCAGCAGTTTTCATATGTTAAGGAAGCTGTTATGGCTGAAGGTTATTATAGCAATGATATGAATATAAATGAAGCCGGATTAGATTACCTGCACAAGGGTTATCTGGGATTTGTATTTGACGTATCATTTCCGTTAGGAGATTTTGCTGATTCTTCTCCTGATAATGAAATGGCAGATTCTGCTGGTACAGGAGGTGTTGCAAATCTTGTATTTGGCTACAGGTTTACGGATAAAATTGGAGTTACTGGTTCATTTTTTAGTGGTCAGTATATGGCTGGAGAGGAAGAACAGCATAAATATTTTGGTTTGAATGGGATCCTGGCAGGCCCGGTTTTTTCAATTCCAATTGAAGATAGGACTATTTTTGAGTTTAAAACTTTGGTCGGGCAGGCCAATTCACACACACTCATAAATAACATCGAAAGCAGATCAGGAAAGGGGTTGATTCTGAACTTTGCAGCAGCACTCAGGTTTAACTTTTCACAGAGATGGTGCATTATTGGTGAAACCGGATATATGACCACAAACCAGAAGTATGGGGAATCTGTTGATAGAAGAATTCAATCTATTAATCTAGGTTTGGGTATTGGGTACAGAATCTATTAGAGTCATAAAATAAAAAAAAGACGTCGGGAAGACGTCTTTTAATATCATTTTAAAAGTATTTATTTCTTTGGTTGATAGATCCTTACCCAGTCAATTTCCATGGATGTCATACCACTGACAGGCTTATCCAAACCTCCGGCAAGTGTAATATACATAGGCTCCTGCGGGATATTTGAGGTCTGGGTGAAAACCTCAGTATTATTAATCTTCCATACCAGTTTATCGGAGGTCCATTCCAGAGTATAGATAAAGAAATCATTTGCATACTTTGAGCCAATAGAGGTTTTTGACTTTATCCCGTTTGAACTGAAAAGGTCAAACCACACTTTTCCATTTGATGTCCGGCATATATCAATATGTGGTGTTATTTTATCAGCTAGCATCCAGAATGCGCTTTTCGCATTAGGGTCACCTAATTTAATTTTTGCAGAAAAAATGCCATATTTTTGTCTGAAACTATTACCGGAATTGAGAATCCCTGAGGTATAACTGAACTCTTTTGTAGAAAATCCTTTTGCAACTGACCAAACTTTCCCGGTCATTTTCTGGGGCTTTGTAATAATTTTCAGAACACTGTTACGTAATTCAAAATTTTCTTTCTCAGTGTAGGCTTGCAAATCAGACTCAACGGAATATCTGTCTTTCAATAATTTCTCTCCCCAGTAATAATTAGTGATCCATTTTTTTGTATCGAGTTTATCGTTATCAAACTCATCACTGAAGGTCAGGTCTCTTTGCTTAAGAAGATCAAACTTGCTGGAGTCCTTGACTTTGAAGTACCATATTATATCTTCATTTTTCTTAAGTTTATCATATTCCTGAACCTCTTTAAACATTTCTGTTTTCTCAAATCTTTTCTTATCGAGAAGATATTCTTTCTGTTTTTTGAATTCTTCTGTGGATACATACTCCTTGAGTTCACTTAATCTTTCCAGTCTCTTTGATCCATCTGTATTGAGATAATTAGCATACTCTTTTGAGTTCTTGAATTTAAAGAATTCCTTAATCTCAATACTACCCTTCAATCTGTTATATTCCAGTAACTTTTTATACTCATCAGTATCCTTAAACGTAACAGGTTTCATATTCTTTTTGGCAAGAAACTCTGAAGATTTCATAAGAGCATCAAGTTCTTCATATCTTAATACCGTTTTAGACTTTTTAATCTCATCCTTTCCGTTTGATTTGAGAAAAGCTTTGATCTCGGTATCAGCTTTAAGGGCATTATATTCAACAAGTTTACGGTACTCATCAGTATCTTTGAATGTGATTGGTCTCATTTTTTCTTTCTCCCTGAATTCAGAGGACTTAATGAATTTTTCCAATGCTTCAAATTCGCGAATCTTATCAGAACCATCCAGGTCCTTAAATCTTTTGAGCTCACTTCCTGAAATGGTTTTGAAATAAAGAACTATATCCTTAGCTTTCTGAAGCAATTGATATTCCTTCTCTTTTGCAGCTTCTTCAGACCCTTTGTACAGAAGAGATTCTATCTCTTTTCTTTTCTGCAAGAATCCGGCTGATTTGACTTTTTCATTCAGCTCATTATATTTTGCCAGCTGATCAGATCCGGAAAAGGTATTAAGTTTATCAAATTCCAGGACTAAAGCCTTTTCTGCCTGCTCAATTTTTGAAGTTGATGGGATCATTCCCAGTAAAAGTTTGAGACTTGCCATTTTAAAAATGTATTTGGTACAACATGTTAAAGATAGAAAATCTTTCTAAATAAACGACTTTGGCACTCCAATTATTTGTTATTCGCGATGTAAGGAAGCTGATTGAGGATAAAAAAACGGGAAAAGATCAAATTTTTTTTGGAAAAATAAAATAGACATTTTAACTTTGACCGGACGTTCAGTCATAAAACATAATGATATTTGCTTAATTAATTTCAACATATGTCACCGAGAACACCAGAGCAGTTTGAAGAGATGAGGGAAGAGAGGAAGGCACTCATTATGGATGTTGCCCTTGAACAATTTGCGAAAGGGGGATATCATAAAACAACTATAAATCAAATTGCCAGGCATGCAGGGATGTCTAAAGGTTTGATGTATAATTATTTTATAAGCAAGGAATCTCTCCTTTTTGAAATAATTATGCGATCGGTAAATGAGATGTATGCTGATTTTGACAGAGACAAGGACGGCTACCTCTCAGAAGAAGAGTTTGTTTTTTTTATAAGAAGGTTATTCAATCTACTGAAGGGAAAAAAAGCATTCTGGCGGTTGCTTTTTCAGTTGTTGATGCAGAATGAAGTTAGGGAAAAACTACTGATATCTTTCCCTTCATCCGGAGTTTATAAAGAAAAAGACGGTAACATATCTGAACATGCATTTTTAAATTCTATTGTTAATACGCTAACAGATTATTTTGTAAGAAAAAAGGAACGCGAAAATATCGGGTACGATCCTTTCAGTGAACTTAATCTTTTTGTACTTACTCTGGAAGGATTTGCACTCTCTTTTGTTTATATGGAAAATAAAGATGATGGATATTATGAAAAAACTATTAACGATATTATTAAGAAGTATAAATAGCGATATTATGAAGAGTATTTTATGCAAATGTTTTTTACTGATTATTACAGGATCAACTTTTTTTTCTGTTGCTGCCCAGAATCTTTCAGCAACTGAAATTGTCAAAAAAGCTGACGAAAAATTCAATGGGGAAAAATCGAGCATTATGGTTATGTCGATGACTATAATCAGACCCACATGGAAAAGAACGATAGAGTTTAAAAACTGGTCGGAGGGACGGGAGAATGCCCTTACGCTTATTACTGCTCCGGCAAAAGATGCAGGGCAGACGTTTTTAAAGAGAGGTTCTGAAATGTGGAGCTGGAATCCATCAATTAACCGGCTCATAAAACTGCCGCCATCTATGATGTCACAAGGTTGGATGGGATCAGATTATACAAATGACGATATACTTAAAGAGTCTTCGGTTGTAAAAGATTATATTCATGAAATTATTGGTGAAGAAAAAATTGGAGAGAGGCTATGCTATAAAATAAAAATGACTGCAAAAGACGAAGCTGCGATTGTGTGGGGGCAGCAGATCAGATGGATTGATGAGAAGGAATTTTTGGTTTTACGAGCAGAATTATATGACGAGGATGGAGAACTGGTTAGAACTGAATTGGGATCAGATATAAAAAGGTTTGACGGTAGGGATATTCCTGCAATACTTGAGCTTACACCTACTGACGAGCCCGGCAACAGAACAGTTGTTGAAATAAAGGATATAAAATTTAATATTTCTATTGAAGATGGCTTTTTTTCGCAGCAAAACATGAAAAGGGTAAGATGAAGCAAGAAACAAATATGAAACGTCAGATTTGAAGCAGGAGAAGAAATTTGTTAATTGAAAATTTACCGGAATGGGAGATGATATTAAAATAGCATGGAGAAACCTGTGGAGAAACAGGCGGAGGACAATAATAACTTCTGCATCTGTCTTCTTTGCTGTGTTTTTTGCAGTTATCATGCGATCATATCAACTTGGAAGTTATGACAGCATGATACTTAACTTCATTGAATCGTATTCAGGTTATCTTCAGATTCAGCATATTAAATACCAGGATAATCCTTCAGTAGATTATTCCTTCCGGTACAGTGAATCTCTTGCATCTGCAATAAAAGGAGTCAAAAATGTAGTTGCAGTATCTCCTCATATAGAGTCATTTGCACTTGCTTCAAGCGGAACTCAGACAAAAGGGGTAGCTCTACTTGCAATTAATCCCGAGATGGAAAGACATTTTTCAAATCCGGAAAATAAACTTGTAAAATACAGGATAACTGAAGAGTCTATTTTTAATTTAAGAAAATCTGCCAGCATTCCTGCTGAGATTACTGACAGGCTGGAAAAAAATCTTGACCGGTCTTATTCATCGGTGGCAAGATTTGAACTTGAACAGGATTTTACCGAAGAAGAAAGTCAGAATTACCTCCATGTGATACTCAATTATTGCGAGGTTAAAAATGGATTTCTGACAAATGATGATAAAGGAGTTCTTGTATCTGACCGGCTTGCAGGTTATCTGAACCTGGCAATCGGAGACACCGTAATTCTGATGGGGCAGGGTTACCATGGAGCTTCAGCAGCAGCAATCTTCCCGGTAAGAGGTATAATCAAAATGCCATCTCCTGAAATCGATAATAAACTTATTGTCATGACAATTCCAACTGCTCAGGAATTTTTTGATGCAGAAGGGATGATCACATCCCTTTCAGTGAATCTTACCAGTAAAACAAACCGGATAATGGAAGCTGCCCGGGAGAAAATTAATTTGCTACTTACGGATAGAAATACAGTTGCTAAAACCTGGGAAGAGCTTAATCCGGTTCTTGTTCAGCAGATTCAGGGGGATAGCCAGACAGGTATTGCCACTCTTGCAATGCTTTACTTCATAATTTTCTTTGGAATATTTGGAACTGTACTAATGATGATAGCTGAAAGAACAAGAGAATTTGGTGTTCTTATTTCAATTGGGATGCAACGCAGTAAATTAAAAAGAATAATCTCAATTGAGATGATATTTCTGGGGATCCTGGGTTTGATTGCAGGATTACTTGCTAGTGCGCCATTCATTATTTATTTCAACTGGCATCCTATCCTGTTAAAAGGCGATCTGGCTAAAATGATGGAAGATTATGGCTGGGAAGCAATAATGCCTACCGCATGGTTTGGTCCTTATTATTACTGGCAGGGCCTGGTTGTGTGTATTATGGTTTTACTCGCAACAATTTATCCTTTAAGGAAAATAGGCAAACTCAAAGAAATTGAAGCTCTTAGGAGCTGATTAATTCAGGAAAGTATGATATGGTCAATTTCATGGAAAAATGTCTGGCGCAATAAGATCCGAAGTCTTGTTGTTATTATTGCCACAACGCTCGGGATAATATCCGGAGTTCTCGTTGTTGGAATAATGGAAGGTTGGACAAAGCAGCGGCTTCACGATGCAATATATAACGAAGTGTCACATATTCAGGTACATAATTCTGAATATCTTAAAAATGAAGAAATTCTTCTTACAGTCCGTGATACTGACGAATTGATCAGGACAATAAGTAAGTTACCGGAAATAAGCAGCTGGGCTCTCAGGACCAGGATAGTTGCAATGGCTAATACTCCCTGGGCAAATACAGGGGTAATTATTTATGGGATTGATCCTGAAAAGGAAAAAAATATTTCGGAGATATATAAAAAAATTGTCCCGGAGGGTGGAGAATATCTCAACAACCAAAAGGAGGGGGAGATACTTATCAGTGATAAAACCGCCGAGATACTTAAACTAAAGCAATATATAATTACACAAGAGATTCTTGATAAACTTAAAACAGAGAATATGCCTGCCGATATTCTTATAGTCCTGAATAAATTAAAAGATTTAAGATACAGATCTCCCAAAGAGTTTCGGGAGGCATTGAAAGCTGTATTTAATAAGAAACAGCTAGATAAATACGGCATTAAGATAACTGAATATTCCCTCGAGTACAGGATAAGAAACAAAATACAGATTACCATCTCGGATGAAGCGGGGAGCCCGGTTCAGGGAACTTTTAGGGTTGGAGGTATTTATAAAACAACTAACGGGGGCTTTGATCAGGCATCCGTATTTGTTGATTCAAAAGAGCTTGCAAGATTATATGGAGGAACAACAGTTCTTGTTCACGAAGTTGCATTATTGCTCAATGATATAGAGGATGTAGATTCTGTGAAAGAAAAAATTACAGGGATCTCTCCCGGAAATACTGTTAGTACATGGAAAGAACTAGTTCCTGATGCAGCCATGATGAACGACTATATGATCATGTATTATTTTCTTTTCATTGGTATAGTAATGTTTGCTCTTGCTTTTGGGATAATTAACACTATGATGATGACAATCCTGGAAAGGACCAAAGAGCTTGGCATGTTAATGGCTATAGGGATGAACCGACGAAGGGTTTTCAGTATGATAATGCTTGAGACAATCTTTCTGACGATGGTTGGTGCAGTTGCAGGAATGTTATCAGGATGGGCAATTGTCGGATCTCTTGGCAAATCGGGTATACATTTTTCAACATGGGGAGAAGGTTTTGAGGCAATAGGATTTGCTGCAAGAGTATATCCGGTTATTACTCCCTCTTTTTTCCTAATTATTACCTGTATGGTGGTGTTTACAGCAATAGTTTCATCTGTATGGCCTGCCAGAAAAGCTCTTAAACTTATTCCGGTCGAAGCACTCAGAACAGAATAAACAGTAAAAAGAAATAGCTATGAAAGTGATTGATCTAATGGATGTTTATAAGATATATGACGAAACGAAAAATGCAGTCCGTGCAGTTGATGGTGTCACTCTGAGTTTCTCTGAAGCTGAATTTGCAGCTATAGTTGGACCTTCGGGATCGGGCAAAACAACACTTCTTAATTTGATAGGAGGCCTTGATAAACCAACATCTGGCGATATTCTCATTGATGGCACAAACCTTTCGAAACTTAAATCATCTGAACTTATTGATTTCAGAATGAGGAATATAGGATTTGTTTTTCAGGCCTATAATCTTATCCCAGTTCTGACAGCAAAAGAGAATGTTGAGTTCATAATGTCCCTTCAGAAGTGGTCACGAAAAGAGAGGGATGCAAGAACTTTATAATTGCTTAAGGCTGTTGGTCTTGTCGACAGGATGGATAGCCGTCCCGGAAAGCTATCGGGAGGGCAGCAGCAGAGAGTGGCTGTAGCCAGGGCCCTGGCGTCACGACCGAAATTTGTTCTGGCAGATGAACCAACTGCGAACCTCGATTCAAAATCAGCAGCTATACTACTTGAGATAATGGAAAAACTTAATAATGAAGAGAAGATCACATTTATTTTCTCAACACACGATGCCAGAGTGGTTAAGATGGCACATCGTGTTATTACACTTGAAGATGGGAGAGTAGTCTCAGACGATTTGAGAGAATAGCTACATTTTTTGCCCTGCATGAAAAAATTATCACATATATCTTTTATTATGTTTTTTGTATTGAATCTTTCTGCCTTTTCCCAGGAAGATGTTAAGAAAAATAGTCTTAACGGATATGTCTCTCTCATGCAAAGTGCTATGTTTGATTCTCTTTCAGGGGCATTTATAAATGATAATCTGATACATAACCGCATTAATCTGAAGCGATACATTAATAATCATATTACTTTGTCAGGTGAATTCAGAAACCGGCTGTTCACAGGTGATATGGTCAGATCAGGGAGATCCTTTGCTGAAACTACAGGAAGTGATAATGGTTGGGTAGATCTTTCGTGGAATATTTTAAATGAGCAGTCATTTTTTCTAAATACAACAATTGACAGACTCTGGATAGATCTGAACTATGGAAAAGTGCAGGCGAGGATAGGAAGGCAGCGGATTAACTGGGGTCAGGCTCTGATATGGAACCCGAATGACATTTTTAATGCATATTCGTTTTTCGATTTTGATTATATTGAACGACCCGGGAGTGATGCTGTGAGACTTCAGTTCTATCCCGATTTTTCTTCTACAATTGAGATTGCTGTTAAGGCAGATTATGAGGATGACATTACTGCTGCCGCACTTTACAGATTTAATAAATTTGGATATGATATCCAGGTCATGGCAGGATATGTGAACAGTGAGGATTTTGTTACAGGTGCAGGTTGGTCAGGGGCAATGGGTTCAGTCTCTTTCAGGGGAGAAGTCTCATGGTTCCAGCCTGCCGGAAATAATTCAGATTCAGATACAGATGGAACGGGCCTTTTTACTATGGGTTTGGATAAGGTATTCAAGAATAGTTCAAATGCACAGATCCAGGTTATGTTCTGTAATAAACCTTTTGATATAAATGGGTTCAGCGCACTTTATTCTGCTAATTTGTCAACTAAGGATCTTGCTTTTTCCCGATTCACTGCTTTTGGGCAATACTCTTATCCGGTTACACCACTTTTAAATTTAAGTCTGTCGGCAATGTGGTTCCCCGACCTTAGAGGCTATTTTGCGGGCCCGGCTATAGAATATTCGATGGCTGAGAACGTAGACTTTTCTCTATTATGGCAGCATTTTAAAAGTGATATGAGTGATGAAAACCAAAGAATAAACATTGCTTTTCTAAGGGTTAAATTCAGTTTCTAGATTTTTCATACTTTTACCCCATCACTAAAAAAATAAAAAATGGCTCTGGTACATGAATTTGAAAAAAGCGGAAACTGGTTGTTTAAAAGAAGAAGCTGGCTCCCTGTTTTTGTAATAGTTGCAGGTATAATTATGATGTATCTTGGCAACAGGCAGGCGATACTGTTTGATATGCGGGATGAGCTTATCTTCCTTGGGGTGAGTCTTTTTGGACAGATTATCAGAGTTCTGACAGTAGGTTATACCCCTAAAAATACTTCTGGAAGAAACACCTCCTATGGTCAGATAGCAGATGAACTTAATGTGACCGGGATCTATTCAATTTTACGCCACCCATTGTACCTTGGGAATTTTTTCATGTGGCTTGGTCCGGCGTTATTTTTACGTTCTGTAGGGTTTACTATAGTGTTTATATTACTCTACTGGCTCTATTATGAGCGCATCATGTTTGCCGAAGAACAATATTTAAGAAGGAAATTCGGAGAGGTTTATGACAAATGGTCAGAAAAGGTATGTTCATTTATTCCCTATTCATTCAGGTATATTCCTTCCAATCTACCTTTTTCTGTAAGAAATGTGCTAAAAAGGGAGTATAATAGTTTTATAAACATTTTTGTAATATTCACCCTTCTGGATCTTTTCAGAAATTATTTTCTGTCTGAACGGATTTATTTTACAATGTTGTGGCTATATCTGTTTATTTCGGCATTTGTGATCTGGATTGCAATAAGGTCAGTTCATAAACACACCAGATTGCTGGAAGTTGAAGGAAGATAAAAAACCGCAGATTCTATACAGAATGCTGCGGTTGATAGTATGATGTGTTTAAAAAATGAGATCAGTCCCTGGCTCCCATAAAAATTGTGATATAATAAAGCAAGGTTGCCAGTGATCCCAAAGCAGCTATTACATAAGTATATGCGGCCCATTTAAGAGCATCCTGTGCTTTATCATGATTCTGATAAGAAGTGATTCCTGCATTTGAAAGCCATGCAAGAGCACGCTGACTAGCATTGATCTCAACAGGTAAAGTTATAAAACTGAACAGGGTTGTAAGTGCAAAAAGAATAATTCCAGCCAGGAGCAAAACAGGGAATGTACTGACAAGTAAAACTCCGCCAAGAAGTATCCATTGAACCCATTTTGAGGAAAAGCTAACAGCCGGTACCAGTTTGGATCTGAGGTTCAGCCATGCATAAGCCTCAGCGTGCTGAACGGCATGACCGCACTCATGGGCGGCGACTGCGGCAGCTGAAATATTACGACCGTTATAAACATCAGGACTCAGATTAATGGTCTTGTTGACAGGATTATAATGGTCAGTAAGATGACCCTGAACACTTTCAATCCTCACATCAGTAATTCCATGATCCCGAAGCATTCTTTCTGCAACATCGCGTCCCGACATCCCATTATCAGTTATTATTTTGGAATACTTTTTAAACTTCGATTTAAGTACCATGCTTACAATCCAGCTCAGGATCATAAAGCCTATAAAAATTATCCAGATATTCATAATATATTTTTTTATAAATTATAATAATTGTTAATGCAAAACCTCTGCCAAATGAAATGTGACAGTTATTTCTGGTCATTTTGGCAGAAAATACCACATCAATTCAATCCTTTTATGCATTAATAAAACTACGATACTACCTGTTTATTATCTTTGTGACATGATTAAACTTATAAATTCTGTATTGTCTTTATTGTTTTCTATTCCTGTTCTGTTTTACAGGTATTCTATCTCCCCATTTTTAAGACCATCATGCCGCCATGTTCCTACTTGTTCCACATATATGCTTGATGCATTAAAGATTCACGGACCATTTATAGGGTTAATGCTGGGCACAGGTCGTATTTTCAGATGCAGACCTGGAGGAACCCATGGTTATGATCCGGTCCCTTTATACAGATTTAAAAGGTATAATCCGTTAGGGTCATTATTTTCCAGGCTGCCAAAGGAAAACAGACTTAAGAGATAAACATGCTTGATAGTATGATTGTCAAATATTAAGGTCCTCTTTTAGTTTTTTATATCCCGACCGGCTGACAGGTAATTTTTCTCCTGACTGGAGTATTGCAAGGTAATTATCTTTTCCATAAGGCTCAATACGTTTAATCTGCACAATACTAACGATATATGAGCGGTGTACTCTTACAAAATCATTTTTTGGAAGATTATCTTCATAAAATTTCATTGTCTGTTGTTTCAGTGCCTTGCCTGCAGCATGGTATATCATTACATAATCATCCTGGGCCTCCACATACCTTACCTGGTCAACAGGAATGATATTAATTGAATTTGCTTTCCTAACAACGATCCTGTTCACCGGGGACGGAAGTTCAGGCTTTTCTGCGAGCAGCTGATTTGCTGGCACACTATTTCCTGCTCCTGATCTTATCTTGTCAACTGCTTTTTTGACAGCCTCAAGGAATCTTCTTTTCTCGTAAGGTTTCATAATATAATCTACAGCATTAAGCTCAAATGCCCTTAATGCATACTGATCATAAGCAGTAGCAAAAATAATCTCCGGTTTTTCAGTAAGTACTTCAACCAGTTCAATACCTGTGAGACGCGGCATCTGGATATCTAGGAACACAAGATCGGGTTTAAGTGTTGAAATGGATTTCAGACCGGAAAAACCATCTGCACATTCTGCAATAACTTCAATATTATCAACTTCTTTTAAATAATACTTGATTAAATCCCTTGCAGGGGTTTCATCGTCAATAATAACTATCCTGATTTTTTCCATTATTTTAATATTCCATGAACATATAAAATCTCAGTTTTCAACCTAAAATTATGAAATATTTGAGTTTTGACAATATGTTGAACCTACGTTGTTTAAATTTTACGACGCTCATAAAAAAATACTATGAATGCAGGTTATGTTAACATCAAAGGACTATGTAATAAGGCCAAATAACCTCTGCGAATCTTAATAAGGATAACTCACTACTGTTCAAGACGTATTTTTAGCTCAGTAAATTTTATTGCAGGCATGCATCTTGTCAGATCAGTAATTAAAAATTTTCACTGGGGATATAAAGTGTAACTGTATAAATGTTGTTCTCTTTAGTTGATTTCATCGAAGCCTTGTTCCCATAAAATAATTCAAGCCGTCGGGTTACGTTCAGCAGGCCTGTGCCAGTGCCCTTTCTTAATGATGGTACAGTGTCATAATTGTTTTTAATCGTTATAACAAGGAACCCTTCCAGAATCTTTGCCTCTGTGATGATCCTAACAGTTTCAGTACTTTCGTAAACACCATGTTTCACAGCATTTTCGTAAAGAGGTTGTAAAAGCATAACTGGCAATTTGAAATCGAGGCAATTGGTCTCTATGTTTTCCTCAGTAGTGAGTTTTTCCCCAAACCTCACCTTTTCTATTTCGAGATAAAGCCGAAGGTTCTCAAGCTCACTCTGCAAGGATACTGGCTGTTCATCTTTCCTGGAAAGAGCATATCTCATAAATTCAGAAAGTTTGACAACCATTTCCCTTGCCTTTTCAGGATCAGTTACAGTCAGGGAACTTATTGAATTAAGACTGTTGAATAAAAAATGAGGATTTATCTGGGACCTGAGCATTTTAAGTTCAGTCTCCTTTACAAGACTTTCAAGTCTGGCTTCTTTTGCGTTTTTTTCAGAAAGATTTGTCAGACTAATAAATAAATAATATGTCAGGATAATGAGCCCGTAAATAAAGACTCCTGTCCCAATCCGGTATGAAAATGTTGCATCCCAGTATGCCAGATAGTTATTTTCCTCTGGCATAATGACCTGCATTAAGAATTTTGTTATTAATACCCAGATAGTTACTGAAAAGGCTCCGCTGGCAACAAGGTTTCCGATGAGTACAGGAGCAGAGGAGTTTGAAGAATTGAAATAACTGAAAGGATACCATAAAGAAAGGGCAATCCCTGAGTATATAAGCAATGACAGTATACTATCAATAATGCCTATTTCACTGAAACTCCCGAAAGCGAAATAGAAAAGAAGTGACTGACCTGCCGCAAGGAAGAGCCAGATCAGCCACCATACTATTAATCGTACTCTGTTCTGTAGTACAGGATGTTTCATTTATAAATTTTAATAGCTTTTAACTTCTCCTCCCCCGAAAACAACTGCCCCTTTTATTATAAGTTGTCTTGTAAGATCAACAGTTCTGCCCGGATTTAATTTACGCGAATCCCCGAATCCTCCCAGAACAGGCACAACCTCAATCTTAACATTCCATTCATCAGGCACAATTATAGTTGTACCTCCAAATACACACGCTATTTCAAGTTCTGAAACTCCGGGTGCAAGTTTGGCTTTTGTAAGATCTATCTCACTTCCTCCAAAGACAGCACTAACTTTGCCTCCCCTGAAATTGTCAGAAACGATTTGTCTCTCCCCTCCGCTGAAAACATGAACAAAATCTATATAATCGTCGCCTACCTGTGCCGTTGTTGTAACTGAATTCCAGCCTTTTCGTTTGGAAAAAATGAACACAATACCTATGATAATAAATATTGACGGCCAGAACATGTTAATGTCAAATGTCTCTCTGAATATATGTGGGATAAGGAAAAATGCTCCCACTGCCATAACTATTATCCCTGATGTTTTACTTCCGGAAGAACCGATCGTGATCACAAGTCCTATTGTAACAAGCAACATGGGCCATGAGAAAATAATATCTTCGATGAAATTTGGAAAAACACCAGTGTTTCTCATTACAAGGAA